>ERZ1292623.641-Hain-H51-01um-R1-641-length-36491-cov-19_pt1 | contig 36491 bp, 37 predicted proteins | sample MGYA00564398_ERZ1292623 | MGnify/ENA primary metagenome ERZ1292623 (study PRJEB36523, sample SAMEA6512633) | groundwater metagenome | collected 2019-01-07 | study: AquaDiva: Metagenomics assemblies of 32 groundwater samples
ATTATGAATTGGTTTATGATGATAGTGACAAAGTGCCTTTGGCTTTTGTAAATGGTATGTTGATTGGTCCTATGAGAATATGGAAGATTAATTATCCTCTAAATTTTAAGTTAAATGAAACTGAATATGAATATTATACTAGATTTGATTATCCTGATCCTAGATTACAGTTGCCTTAGATTAATTTATTCTCTTTTAATTTATTAAAAATTGTCTTTGCTACAAATTCATTTCCAAATTTACTATAGTGTCCTCCATATTCTGTGTTGTCTGAGTATAATCTATCTAAATCTTTAACATTCAGTAATTCTTCTGTTAAGTCAATTATTATGAGATCATCTTTTAATGCTTGTTTAATATCTTGGTAGAAATGTTTATGCTTTTTTATATATGAAACATCATCTTTTTGAGGTAAAAATGTGAATACTGGAATGAATTTCTGTTCTTTTGAATAATTTATGAAATCTCTTATAATAGCTATTAATAAATTTGTGATTTCTTTTTGTTTGTAGAGTTTTAAGCGCCATGCTTTGTTTATCCTCATTATCTTTTGCATTGCTTTTGCTTTATTTTTTTCAGATAGATTCCAGTAAATTAAAGGGATATTCCTTGTTGGATTTTTTAAGATTGAGATTAAATAAGGAAATTGGATAAGTTCTTTTCTAAATTTAAATTTGTAGAAAAAATCTTCTTTTATTATTTCATCAATATATTTTTTATAATTATTATATTTATCTTCTGAGTCTATTGGTGTTTTTATCAATCTTAATTTGTTATTTTCTAATTTAAATCTTGGTTTAAATGCAAATGTGTTTCCATATTCATAGAAATGCTTCCATGTGCTCATTATTCTGCTTACTGTATCTGGCACTACTCCTAATAACACTATTTTAGTTTTATTTTTTGGATATTCTTTTTTTAATCTTAATAATGCTTGGTCTATTCCATGATTACCTACACCAAAATTAGGCACATTAGATTTAGTTAATTTTGATAAGTAATAAGGCCATGTTTCATTATCGTTTACTTGTCTGCTGAAAGTGAAAGAGTCTCCATAGCAAGAGATAATTGATTTTTTGTTTTCAAAGTTTGGATTTGTTCTTGCTCCATTTTTATTAATAGTCCATTTAGTTTTACCAAATTTACCTTTTTCCTCATGCTCAGTGTTTGGTTTTCTGATCCAACCTAATTCTGGATCAAAACCATGTGGCATGAACTTTTTTATACCTTCTGGATCTAATTTTGGTAGTAGATCTTTATTTTTGGTTATTAACCATTGAAATTTATTCCTTAAATGGTCTATTAGTAATTTTGATATTATTTCTAAGAATAGTAAAATAGATGCGTAGATTAGTAAGCCAGTGAGGTTAAATTTTAGATAGGATAGTATAGCTATTGCTATAATAATTAATGAAACTATTACAGATTTGTAGTTGTATATCATTACGCATTTGGGTTATAGAACCTATTTAAATTATTTTCTTTTAGCCATTTAGTTGCTTTTTCATAGTCTTCGTTAGTGTCAAATTCCATCCAACCATTACTTATTATTATTGGATTTACTTCGTGATTTTTGTTTATTAATGATTGAATCATGTCTGTCATGTAAGCTTTTTTGAATGATTTAGAGTTTAACCATGGTACATCTTTGTCCCAGAATTTTTCTTTATTTTCATTATATACTTTTTTTAAGGCTTTAACTCCTTTTTTTGAGAATTTTATTAAGCCAACATATCTTGTTCTTGCTTTTTCTAATTTGCAGTCTGGTGTGCCTAATTCAACAACTTTATCATCTTGTATTATGAAACTTTCAACATCTTCTTCAGGATTGTCTAATCTAGCTTGCCAATATGGCCAATAAGAATTATCTGTAGTTACACCAATATCTACATCTGAATCCAGAATTTGTTGAATAATCCTCTTTTCATATAAAATATCTGCATAACAAACTAAAACTTCATCATTTAATTCTTGCTCTGCGCAGAACAAAGAAGCAACCATATTTGTGTTTCCAAAATCTGGATTGTTGTAGTATTTTACTTTTTTTATGTTTACTTTATCTGGCATGTAGCCTGTTATTATTGAAATATCTGTTATACCACAAGATCTTAGTGTTTCAACTTGTCTTTGAATTAATGATTTACCTGCAAAATTTAACATTCCTTTTGGTAGATTTTTTGTGTATTTATCTAATCTTGTACCCATTCCCGCTGCTAATATTATTGCTTTCATTTTTTCCAAAATAATTCTTTGTTTATGAACGCTTTAACTAATTTTTCATCTAATTCTTTGTCTGAGTTATCTCTTTCTGGATGCCATAATATTCCTGCTATTGGATAATCTGGATGGTAAATTCCTTCAATAATTTTATCATCTGAGATTGCAAAATGTTTTAGTTTTGATGATAATTCTTTTTCTGTAAAACCTTGACTATGAAATGAATTTACAGTTGTTTTATTTTTTCCTAAGAATTTTGAAGATTCTTTATCTGTTATTTTAATTTTATGTGTTACTGCAATATGATTAGTATTTAATTCTTCCTTTAAATTTTGGATTAAACTTCCCCTAAAGTAAACATTTAGAAATTGAGTTCCTCTACATTCTGTAAAGACTGGTAATTTTTTTTGGATTGCTAAATCTAGTAATTTTTTTTCTGTATTATCTCTATTATCTGAATGATCTGATTTATATTTTGGTTCTTGATTGTATAATTTTGGATTTACGTTATTTCCTCCTGATAATATTATTCCGTGAATTGGTAATTCGAAGTATTTTTCAAAGTTTTTTGTGTTGTTAGAAACTGGGATTAGCTTAATTCCATATTTTTCATAGTATCCAACATAATCCTGCTCTAGAGCATCTCTATTTGCTCCTTTTTCTGCAGGTACATCTCTTTGTGAAATTAGGACGAACATGTTATACTCCTTTAAGATTAGTTATCTTATTCCCTTCACAATCTAACACTATGGATGATGAATTTTTAATATTATCGTATAAATTGCCACATCCAATTGCTGCTGGCAATCCAAATTCAGCACATCTTATAGACATATGTGAAGCTACTCCTCCATATTTAGTTATTAAACCAGCGGGATTTTTTGTGAATATCCAATCATATCCTGGGTCTCCATTCTCTAATAAAACAATCTTTCCCTTTAGGTCTGGTATTTCTTCTTTTTTTATTTTATTTAGATCAACTAGATCAGCGTAAATTTTTTTATTGGTTATAAAATTGGGCTTTGCTGTGAATTCAGATACTACATCAATATCTTTTTCTGAAAGTATTACTGGTGGTAAGATTAGTTTTCTATTTATTTCCCTTTCTTTTTTTCTAGTTTCAATTAATTTTAAAAAAGACTTTTGTATTTCTTCTAAATTTTCTACATCTATTAGTCTAAATAGATTTTCCAAAGCTAAAAAAGCCAAATCCTTTCTGGATAAGCTAATTTTTTCCCCCGCCTTTGCTATTAATTCTAAGGCTTCACTTAAATTCCTAGAAAATTCAAATTTAGATAGCTCTCTTGCTTCTAAAGATTTTTTTATAAATTCGAATAATAATTCTGAGTTAATATTTAAGTTGTGTGAATTTAATTCTGATGAAATTTTATTGTGTATCTCTTGTGGTATTTTGAATGATGGTTCTTTATATTGTGATGATTTAAGATTAGAAAATAGGCTTGGATTAGAATCATATCTTAAGTTTGTGATATCATAAGTTCCTGGTCTTAGATGTCCATAGTTTTTTAAGAATTTTTCTTTTGTTAATTTTTTTTGTGTTAGTTTGTGAAAATCCTTAGTTAGCTGTTTTGCAATTGTATTTATAGAGTTTAAGAAAGAGTCATAAAATTGTTGATCTATCAAATTCCTATTTAATAGACTTTTTAATATTATTTTGCTTATAAAAGCTAATCTGGCTATTCTAGAAAAGTGCAATGTTCCTTCCTTACAGCTTTCAAGAAGCCTTTTAGCTTGCTGTATTAGTTCTTGAGGAGTTAAATCTGATTTAAGCTCTATCTCTTTTACTTGTTCTCTTACAGATCTCATAGATTTTATCGAAGATAGATCTTTTTCTATTAAATCTTTATTTAGAAGGTTATTAGTTAATTTAATTAGTTCTTCTCTTAGTTCTTTTATTTCATTATAACTAAAATGGTTTTTTAGTTCTTTTATTCTTTCATCGAAAGTCAGATCATAACATGTATAAAGAATATCAAATTCTACTTTGTCCTGTAATTCTGGATTGTTTTTTAATTTTTTTAAGTAGAAATTTACTAGTTTTTCTGATAGCGAATCTGATAGCGAATCTGGAATGAATGAATTAAAGTCATTTCTAACATTAATATATGGTTTGTTTCCAAATAGAACAAGAAGTTTGGCTGGTGAAACTTTTCTGTAGCCCTGATATGATCTTGCTTCATGCCATATCGAATCTGTAATTATAAATGAATATAAAGAATAGGCTAAGTGATTTGGGCTGTCTCCTATAATTTCAGCTGGATTCCAGTCTGGCATATCTGCAAAATGATTTTCATAACCAAAAAGATGATCTGGTTTACTAGATAAAGTGTGGAAGTTTTGTTTTAATTGATCTATTTTGTTTTTTACTTCTTCATCTAAACGAATATCTTTTTCTAAATTTACTGTAACTGGTCTTACTTGGAATATGATTATTTCTTTATTATCATTAATTGCAAATTCTATGTCCAGTGTTAAATCTGGTATTAGGGATTCAATTTCATTTACTGATGTGATTAATTTTTTGAATAATTCCGGAATATTTTTTGGATCAGCAAATTTAGAAATCTTAATTGTTTTGTTTTCTTGACCTTTTGTTACTGTATCTGTTGAAGTTGTTTTATTATCATAATTTATTACATAATAAGGAGCATTATTTTCTAAGGATCTTGTGAAAAGAACTCCACTCATAATAATGTTTTCTGTTTGTTTTTGAATTAATATTTGATCTTTTGAATTTCTTGATTTTTTATTTGAATATGATTCAATAACTTTTATTATTGCGTTTTCTATTTCTCTTTTATTTTCAGATGAGATGTTTAATTCAGAATGAAAATATCCGGCCATTGAAGATTTTGTTGTGTCCTCCGTAATTGCTGAACTTCTAACTACAACCTTAGATGGGTTAAATGTATTTTGTACATTTTCTAGGATTCTTCCTTTGTTATTTTTCCAATCTAAAACTGTAAATGAATAAATTTCTTCTATTTTTGAATTTTTTAGTAGAGGTTTAAGATTTTTTAGAGTTTCAGCTTTAGTTGAGATTATTGATTGTTTAATCTCTGATTTTTTGAAGTTTCTTAGTTTGAAAAAATTTGTAAATTCACCTAAATTTTGGAACTTTCCTTTATATTTATCAAGTAGGGTTGTTATTAGGTTTAAATCTGAAAATTGGTCATAGTTAGGATGTTTTATTATTTTTCCATTGATTGAGTTTAAGTAATCTGATTCTGGGAAATAATTGTAGTCTTCACTCCTAACCAAGATTATTTCTGAATTTGGAAACTCTTTGTGTATTTTTTTTAGATTTTCTGTAGAATCTCTGCTTTCTTGTAAAATAACTCTATCAACACATTTTAAATTTTCAATTACTGCTTTTCTTTCATCTGGAGTTATGATAGATTCATCTGTTAAAATGCTACAGACATGAAAATCGGCTTGATTTTGGGCAAATTTTAAAGCTCTTAAATGTCCAAAATGGAAAAAATCTGTAGCTATTGTAGAATATGCTATTTTCCTAATTTTACTAGCTTCTACCATACCCAATCACAAATATTTGCTAAGATAATCTATTTATAAATCTTTATATATAGCTGAATTTTGCTATTCTTATGGCTAAAAAATTGAGCAATGAGTTAAAAGTAATATTGGCTAGTGCTAGTATTGCTTTTTTTGGATCTATAGTTAATAGGGTTTTTAATTATGTTTTAAGGATTTTAATAGCGAGGGGTTTGAGTGTTGAAGATTATGGATTATTTACTATTGCTATTATGGTAATGAGATTTACTATTGCTATATCTTTATTAGGTTTAGGAGAAGGGTTAGTTAGATATGTTTCATATTACAGAGGTTTAAAAGATGAAAGTAAGATTAAAGGAACAATATTTAGTTCATTTGGAATATCATTTTTATTTAGTTTAGTTATAACTATAATATTATTTTTTAGTGCTGAGTTTATAGCTGTAAATTGGTTTAATAGTCAAGAATTAATTCCTTTATTGAAAATATTTGTTTGGGCAATACCTATTGGTGTTATTGGTTCAAATTTAACAAGTTTGAATTTAGCTTTTGAAAAAATAAAATATAATTTCTGGTTAGTTGATTTTGGATCTCAAAGTTTAAGAGTTTTAACAATTGGTTTAGTTATTTTACTTGGATTAGGTATTATTGGAGTTGGTTTTGCTTATTTGATTAGTTTTTGGTTTATAATTATAGTTATGTATTTAGTTGCAGAATCAAAAGTATTTCCTATCTTGAGGAGTAAAGTTAAATCAGAATATAATTTGAAAGAATTGTTTAGTTATTCTTGGCCTTTAATTTTTGTTGGTGTCTTAGGGTATGTTATGGGATGGACTGATACTTTTATGATTGCTAATTTAACTAATATAACAAATGTTGGTTTGTATAATGCTGCTTTGCCTTTGGCTAATTTGCTGACATTATTACCTTTAATGTTTAGTCCTTTATTTTTACCTTTGATAACCAAGAATTATGCTAAAAAGAAAATGGAATTAGTAAGTAGCTTAACTAAGAATGTTGGAAAATGGAGTTATATGGTTAACTTTCCTGTTTTACTTTTAATGTTATTATTTCCTGGATTATTTATAAATATTTTATTTGGTGTTGATTATTTAAGTGCAACTAATGCTTTGATTTATCTGGCTATTGGGTTTTTCTTTTTTTCTTTGAGTTATCCTTCAATGCACTTATTAGGTATGATTAAGAAAACTAAATTGAGTTTGATAAATTTATTAATTGTTATCCCAATTAATGTTATATTAAATTATTATTTAATTATTGATTATGGTATAACTGGAGTTGCGATTGCTACTGCTATTTCATATATAATTTATAGTTTATTATTTATTTTAGAAGGATATTATTATTTGAAATTAGTTCCTATTTCATTTAGATTTTGGAAGGCTACTTTAGCTGGTTTGATATCTTTAGGTATGATATTATTTATAAGAAATTTAATTGAGGTTAATTTAGGATTTGCTATTTTGTTGGGAATTATGTTTTCTATAATTTATTTAGGTCTTTTATTCTTGTTTAAAGCTTTTGATGAGTATGATAAGATGTTAGTTGGATTTTTGAGAACAAAGTTTTTAAAGAGATAATTTTTTAGATAAATTTATTAAACTATTAAAAAATATTAAATAAGATGTATGAACTATATCCAGCAAACAGGAGAGTTGAAAGGAAATTAGATAATTTAATTAAAACAAGAAAAGACATTATAGAGAAATTAAAAAGATTAAAAGAAGATCCTAGAAAGAATGTTGTGGCACATAAATTACATGGGCGTTTGGCTGGGAAATGGTCTTGTTGGTTAGGTTCAAATCTAAGAATAATATATATTATCAATGATTCTGAGAAAAAGATTGAAATTGAAGCTGTCGGAACACATAAAATCTATTGAATATTTAATTTTTTAAATTTTATTCCTTTTTTACGATTTTCTTCACTTTCTCTAATTTGATCCATTATTTCTCTATCCTGTAAAATCTCTATAGTTTCCTTCATTCCTTCATATTCTTTTCTTGATATCAAGATGGTTTCTTGTCCCATTTTAATCTTTTTTATATACCATTTATATTAACTATTTATAGTATAGTAAACTATTTAAATATTATCTTTTTAAAATTTATTTAATGGTTACTGTTAAAGAATTGTGGGAGACTACTTTACACCCAGATGAGGATCAAGCTTATTTGAGTTTTAAGATTTTAAGATTTTTTGGGATATATATTGCTAGAATTTTAATTCCTTTTCCTATAACACCAACGCAAGTTACATTACTTGGACTATTAATTGGGTTAATTGGTGTTCCTTTTTTATGGTTTGGTAATTATTGGTATTCTTTAATTGGTATAGGAGCTTATCACTTTCATTGGATTATTGATGCTACTGATGGGGTTATAGCTAGATATAAGAAACAAGGTTCTATATCGGGTGGTTTTGTTGATTCAATGGCTCACAGAATTATACAGCCTTTAGTATTACTTGGAATGGGTATTGGTGGTTATATGGCTTTTACAGAGGGAATTGATGTGTTTGGTTATTTTACTTTTCAAAGAATGTGGTTTTTATGGGCTGGTATGTCTGCTTCAATCTTTTTTTTAATGCATTATTTAGTTGATATGAAAAAATATGAAGTTATTTTAATGGAATCTAAATTTTCAGATAAGAAAACTTTAGATTTGTTAAGAGGAGGATTAAGTGATTATATTGCTAGAAAAGGTATTAAAGCTAAATTATTTAATTTTTTAAGGATAAACCCATTTATGATTATATTTTTTGCTGCTATATTCAATTTTTTACATTGGTTAGTTGTTTTTTATGGTGTAGTTTACCCATTATTATTTATAAAGGCAATGTATTCTAAGTATTTATATTTTAGAAGCCTGCGATAGATAAGCTTATATATTTCTAGTAAAAGTAGAAACTTGATTTAACATGAAGGTGAATTTTGTTGATATTACAAGACAAACTGAATCTATTAGGGAAGAAATAGACAGAGCTATAGCTAAAGTGATAGATAGTTCTGGTTTTATTTTAGGTGAGGATGTTGAGTTATTTGAGAAAGAATTTGCTTCGTATTGTGGAGTTAAATATGCTTGTGGTGTTGATAATGGCACTAGTGCTTTAGAATTAATTTTAAGAGCTTTAGGTATTAAAGAAGGTGATGAAGTAATAACTCAAGCTAACACTTTTATTGCTACTTCAACTAGTATTGTTTCTGCTGGTGCTAAGCCTGTTTTAGTTGATATTAACCCTGAAGGTTATCATTTAGATGTTAATAAAATTGAAGAAAAAATTACTAATAAAACTAAGGCTATAATGCCTGTCCATTTGTATGGAAATCCGTTTGATTTTGATGCTATTAAAGAAATTGCTGAAAAATATAACTTGAAGATTGTGGAAGATGCGTGTCAAAGCCATGGTGCTAAATATAAAGGTAAAAGAGTCGGAAGTTTTGGTGATGCTGCAGCTTTTTCATTTTATCCCGGAAAAAATTTAGGTGCTTTTGGTGATGCTGGTATGGTTGTTTCTAATGACGAGAAATTGATTAATGATATTAAAATGATGAGAAATTACGGGCAATCTAAGAAATATCATCATGATTTTTTACCTTTGAATAGAAGATTAGATGCTTTGCAAGCTGCTGTATTAAGGGTTAAGCTAAAACATTTAGATAAATGGAATAAGATGAGGAGGAATAATGCTAAATTGTATGGTGAATTGTTGAGTAATAATGTTAAAGTTCCTAAAATTTCTAGTAATAATGAATCTGTTTATCATTTATATGTTGTTCAAACTAAAAAAAGAGATGAATTACTTAAGTTTTTTGAAAAAAATGGGATCAGTGCTGGAATACATTATCCTGTTCCAATACATTTGCAAAAACATTTTGATTATTTAGGTTTTAAAGAAGGTGAACATCCTAATACTGAGGAAGTTTCTAAGAGAATAATTTCTTTGCCTATGTTTCCTGAATTAAAAAAAGAAGAAATTGAATTTGTATGTGAAAAAGTTAAAGAATTTGTTAGTAAGTGAATTATTTTTTTCTCTAGAATAAAAGTTACTTGATGGCTTGCGTCTTTTTAAACATCGTTATTTGACTATTTATTTTACTATTGTTAAGGAATGTACAAAAGTTTATATATCGCTCTTTATTAGGAATAATAATCATACAAGGGGTAAATTTAAATGGATAATAAAAGGTGGTACTTCATTTTTAGTGGTTTAGTTTTTTTAATGGTTTTATATACCTTCTTCGTTATAAGTGAAGAATTATCTTCAGATGGTTGGACTATAAATGTAAGTTCAGGTACAATAAATGTAACGAGTGCTGATATAAGTGCTCCATTTGAGAACGGTTCAAGTATATTGGCGAGTGAGATAACATTAAATATTACTTTTGTCGATGGAAATGGTTCATCAAACCAGACATGGTACTTATATAATTCTAGTGATGGTAACCTTGCTGCTGCAATTGTATTAAATATATCAGCTGAAGCAGCTAATGAAACTGATCTTGGAACTTTTGATTTGGCTAATGGTACTATAGATCTTAATAGTACAATTGCTGCAGATAGTGCTACTGTTAAAACTTATTATATACAAACAAATTTAACAAATACAACTATATTAGAGACTGGTTATAATATTGATAGCAATTTTGTACAGATATTGGCTTTAAAGATATATCCAAACGCTCTAGTTGGAGAGCCATTTAATAATGGAACTGTTAATGTGAATGGATATTCTGCTAAGGGTGGTACTGATAGACTGAATAATATAACAGAACAGGCTAATTTAAGTTCTACTGTTTTGTTTAATGCGAGTGTAGCTGCAGGAAACACTACAACTAATGTTACATGGTATGTTATCAATGGCTCTACTGAAATTATTTTAGGTTCTCTACATGAAATAGGTAATACTACGTTAGAATTTGATACGGGCAATGGAACTTTGAGTGATGGTACTTATAATCTAACTCTTAGTTATACTAATGCTACTATTGGAGATGGTGTAGTATACGATGCTGCAAATTCATTCAATACAACTGTTTTAAATTTAAATATAGACAATACTGCTCCTAGCTTAGTTGTAGAACTACCAGTCAATAACTCTAACCTTACTACCACTGTAATTGATCTTAATTTTACAGCAAGTGATGCTGCCACCACATTAGGATCCTGTTGGTATAATCTAAATTTTGCTTCATCTAATACTACTGTTGCTGATTGTTCAAATATAACCTTTACCGCTCTAGATGGTAGAAATAATATTACCCTTTATGCAAATGATTCAGTTGATAATCTTAATACATCATTATTTATAGAGTTTAGTGTTGATCTTACGCATCCTAGTGCAACAGTTACACTTAGTGATTCTGATGGTATAATTTATACTAGATCAACTCAGAAAGTTAAATGTGACTTTGATGAGGGTAGTGGCGGTACTGGATTAGACAACCCCACTAGGAAATTGCAGTATCAAAAACCAAACGGGGATATTTTATCCTTTGAGGATGAAGATGCAGCACAAGAGCAGACCTTTAAAGAAATTGATACTGCTACTACTGGTGATTATACTGTAAGGTGTTCTGTGAGTGATGTTGCAGGATTGACAACTACAGCAGAGAAAACATTTAGAGTACATACAAGAGGTGGACCGTCATCAGCAACTAGTGGTGGAGGTGGAGGAACTGCAGTTGAAGGTGTTGAAGGAGGGGAAGATACTGGAGAAGCAGCTCCGAGTGAACCTAGTGAATCTGGTGCTCCTACAACAGGAATAGGTGGTCCGACTCCTAGTGTATCGGCTCCGGGTGGTGCTGGTGGTACAGTAGCTATAGTAATAATTGTAATAGTAATTGCAGCTGGTGTGATATATTTCTTAGTTAAAGGAAAGCCTGGGAAGAAGGGACAGATAAAGTTTAGCAGGTCTGAATTATTGCCTAAAAGAATGTAGAAGGAGATAAATTTGAGTTCCACCTCTTTTATCTCTTCTTTTTTAAATTTGGTTTGTTGGATTTGTATTTTTATATACTATTTACAAAAAGATTTAAATATCTCCTCTTTTGCTAATGATGAAAATGGTAAACGAGATATCAAATAAATCAATTGTAAATAAATATGTTAAGTTAGGTAATAATGTAGAAATTGGACCTTTTTGTGTAATTGAAGGTAGTGAAAAAAATCCTGTTGAAATTGGAAATAACGTTGTGATTGGGAGTCATTGTTGTATTTCTCTTGGGGTTAAATTAAATGATAATGTAATGATTGCAAATTATGTCAACCTGGGAAGTTTTATTGAGGTCGGCAAAGGCAGTAAGATATGGCATTATTGTAATATTTATGGTACTGAGGACAAACCAACAACAATAGGGGAGAATACTCAAATTGGTGGCTATTCAACTATAAAATATGCTTGCCATATAGGAAATAATTGTAGATTCCAAAGCCATATATTTGTTGCAGAATATGTTGATATGGAAGATTATGTTTTTGTAGGTCCTGGTGTTAGTTTTGCTGTTGATAAATATCCTAGTGCACAAGTAGCTTTAGGAAGAAATTGGAAATTAGATGCTATATTGGTTAAAAAAAATGTTGTGATTGGTTCCGAAGCAATTATTAATCCTGGAGTAACGCTGGGTGTTGGGAGTATTATAGGAACTGGGGCAGTTGTAACTAAAGATACTCAAGATTATGGAGTTTATGTTGGAGTTCCTGCTAAGAAAGTTGGAATGAGAAGTGACAAAAAATATAAAGATGGTTTTGGGATGTCTGCATAAGAACCAGAGGTTATTGATCCTACTAGATAATCTATTTTAATCTAACAAAGAAGCTGCATCTTTGTCTACTAATATTATTGTGTTTGGATGATCTTTTAATGCTGAAGCTGGAAATTTCTCTGTTTTAGATTCATTCATAAGTTTTCTTATATTTTCTGCTTTTTCTTTTCCATTAGCTAATAAAATTATTTTTTTTGATTTTAATATTGTAGATATACCCATTGTTATTGCTTGAACTGGTACATTGTTTATATCTTCAAAAAATTTTGCATTATCTTTTCTAGTTTGTTTTGTTAAGTTTACTATTCTTGTTCTTGAATTAAATTTTGAACCTGATTCATTGAAACCTATGTGACCATTTCTTCCAATTCCTAAGATTTGTAAATCTATACCTCCAGATTTTTTTATTTTTGCTTCATATTCTTCACAAAATTTTTCTGGATCAAAAGCTGTTCCGTCAGGAATATTTACATTTTCTTTTTTTATGTTAATATGATTGAATAGTTTATCCCACATATAATAATTATAACTTTGTCCATGTGAATCTGGTAATCCTAGGTATTCGTCTAAGTTAAATGTTATAATTTGAGAGAAATCTAATCCGTTTTTATGTGCTTTAATTAATTCTTTGTATAAACCTAATGGTGTATCACCTGTTGCAAAGCCTATTACTGAATTTGGCTTTGATTTTATTTGCTCTATTACTATTTTTGCTGCTTCTTTACTTAATTCCTTATAATTATCTTTTATTATTAGTTGCATTTTATTGTCTATCTTTTTTTAAGGTTTCTATGACAGATGAATCAGCTAGTGTTGTTATATTTCCTATTTCTTCTCCTGATGCAATTGCCTTTAAAATTCTTCTCATTATTTTTCCAGATCTTGTTTTTGGTAATGAATCAGCGAATTGTATTTTTGCTGGCTTTGCTATATGCCCTATTTCCTTTGCCACATGCTGGATTAACTCCTGTTTTAATTCTTCTGATTTTTCAATACCTTGTTTAAGAGTAATGAATGCGTATATGGCTTGCCCTTTTATTTCATCTGGTATAGGAACAATAGCTGCCTCTGCCACGTTTACATGACCTACTAAAGCGCTTTCAACTTCTGCTGTGCCTATTCTATGTCCGGCTATGCTTATAACATCATCTACCCTTCCCATTAGCCAGAAGTCTCCATCTTGGTCTTTTCTTGCTGCATCGCTTGTGAAATAAATCCCTTGGAATTTTGAATAATATGTGTCAATAAATCTTTGATGATCTCCATATACTGTTCTCATCTGACCTGGCCAAGATTTTTTAATTACTAAATAGCCACCTTCATTGGGAGATGCTTCAGTTCCATCTTCTCTTAAGATTGCTGGTTCTATTCCTGGAAAGGGTTTATTTGCTGAACCAGGCTTTAAATTAAAAGCTCCTGGTAGCGGTGTTATTAATATACCCCCTGTTTCTGTTTGCCACCATGTATCAACTATGGGACATTTTTCTTTTCCTATATTTTTGTAATACCACATCCAAGCTTCCGGATTAATTGGTTCTCCTACTGTGCCTAGTAATCTTAAGCTACTTATATTGTGCTTGTTAATGGGCTCTTCTCCAAATCTTGCTAGAGCCCTTATTGCTGTTGGTGCTGTATAGAAAAGATTTACTTTAAATTTTTCAACAATGTTCCAGAATCTATCATTATCTGGATATGTTGGTCCACCCTCATACATAAGAGTTGTAGCACCATTTGATAATGGACCATAGATTACATAGCTATGACCCGTTATCCAACCTATATCTGCAGTACACCAATAAATATCTTTTTCATGATAATCAAAAACCCATTTAAATGTTTGGTAGACATAAGTTAGATAACCGCCTGTTGTATGCAAAACTCCTTTTGGTTTTGCTGTTGTTCCAGAAGTATATAAAATAAATAGAGGATCTTCAGCATCTGTGTATTCTGGTTCACATATGCTATTTGCAGATTTCATTTCTTCATCCCAATAGATGTCTCTTCCTTTTTTCATCTCAATATTTTGTTTTGTTCTCTTTACAACTATAACTGATTCTATACATTTACATTGAGTAAGTGCTTCATCAGATATAGATTTTAAAGGAATTATTTTTCCATTTCTAAATCCACCATCTGCTGTGATTAGTAATTTACATTGTGAATCTAGAATTCTATCTTTTAAGGAGGAAGAACTAAAACCACCAAAAACTATGTTATGAATTGCTCCTATTCTTGTACATGCCAGCATTGCTATAGCTAATTCTGGAATCATTGGCATATAAATACAAACTCTATCACCTTTTTTTATTCCTTTTTTCTTAAGAACATTTGCAAATTTACAAACCTTTTTATGAAGCTCTTTATATGTAATTTTTATTACGTCTTCTTCTGGTTCTCCTTGCCATATTAACGCTACTTTATCTGCTCTTTTCTTCAAGTTTACATCAAGGCAATTATAAGAAACATTTATTTTGCCTCCTTTAAACCAAGTGGCTTTTATATTTTTAGGATCCCATGTAAAGATTGTATCCCATTCTTTAAACCAGTGGAGTTGTTTTGCTTTTTCGGCCCAAAATTTTTCATGGTTTTTTATTGATTCTTGATAGATTTTTTTGTATTCTTCTTCGTTTTTAATATGGGCTTTACTGCTGAAATGTTCTTTAGGTGGTATTTTTCTCTGTTCATTGCTTACAGAAATTATGGGTTTTTGTTTCATCTTATTACGCTCGTCTTTTTTCTATATTTAAATTTTATTGAAAAGATTTATAAATTATGCGTTTTGAGATGAGGTTATGGGTGTGGTTGAGAGTTTTATTGTTAAAATTGGAGATGAAAATATTAGTATTAAAGCTCCAAAATTAGAGTTGGATAGTAATATTAAGGAGCTTGGTGAATATTTGGGAGTTTCTTTTGATGTGTTGAAAAAGGAATTGGAAAAGAAATCTGAAAGATATGGTGGTTTTGGGAAATATGTTAAAGTTTCTGAGGAAGAATGGAATTCTAGAAAAATTAATCAGAATAAAGCTAAGGAAATAATGAAATTTTATTCTGAAACTGAAAATTATATGCCTGAGTTAATGATTGTTTCTGCATCTGAGGATAAACAAAAATTGAGAAGATTTATTGCTGCTTATTGTAAAAAAGAGGGGGTTAAAAAAATTTTAGATTTTGGATGCGGTGTTGGAGATGATTGTATTATTGCTGCTTTAAATGGATTGAGTGCTGATGGTGTAGATATAGAAAGTAAGACTTTTGATTTTGCTAAGTGGAGATTTAATAAATATGGTGTTAATGTTAATACCTTTAATATTAATGAAGAGTTTTTTAATGAAAAATATGATGCTATAAACTGCATTGAGGTATTACAGCATCTGCCTGACGTTGAGAAAACTTTAGAACAATTTTATGAAAATTTAAATGAAAATGGTTTGTTGTTTCTAGCTTTTAGGTTTAAAGGTAATTATACATTAGCATTGAAAAAAAATGAAAAATATGAAAATAATTTTGATGGGGTCGTTAGGAAAAAAGGTTTTGAATTAATTGATAAGGTGCATATGTGGGGTCCTAAAGATAGTTCTGGTAAGTGGTTGTATGTTTTTAAGAAAAATTAATTTAAATGGAAAGAAAAATACAAATTGTTAATCATGGAACTAAAACAAAAGAAGATATTTCTGTTAAGAAAGTAGATACTAAAATATTTTATGATGAGGGATTAACAAAACAGTTTAAAGAATTTTCTAAAAGAAATAATGAAGTTAATTTTAATTGGTATAGTTCAGATCTTCCATTTTTTAAATCTCTTAAGGTAGTTAATGGAAAAGTAATATATGAAGTAGGATCAACTACTTCCATAGAAACATTAGGATTTCTATCTTTAATGAGAAATAGAAAAAATTCATTGGAAGTTTTAAAACAGGGGAAAGGATTTGAAAGGTTTAGGGATTTAATATTAAAAAATGGAGTTTTTTATTTGACTAAACTTTATTTTAGTATGGGTCAAATTATAATTGGGATTACTAAAGATGAAGAAATTATATTATTAAGGAGATCTAAACAATTGAGTGAGGGGCCAGGGAGATATAATGTTTTTGCTGGTTTTATCTCAAGTGTTAATGAACTTGATGGAAAGAAAGTTGATATTACTGATTTCTTTGGACAGGCAAAGGCAGAACTTCTAGAGGAAAGTGGATTAAGTTCTTCTGATTTTGATAATAAAAGACTTCAACTTAATGGTTTGGTCAGGGGTTTATACAATTCTTATTTGCCAGGATTAGCATGGTCTTATAAGTTTAATTTAACAAGTGATGAAATATTAGGATTGTTAAAGAGGGCTAATAAATTTGATAATGTTCATACAGAGCATGATTCTGTTTTGTTTTTACCGATAGATAAGATTGGTTTATTGTTTAGTAAAAAAGGCTTTATTGATAGGAGAGGAGTAAAGTTTGATCCTGCGATAGCTGAAGATGATAATAGTAAGACTGGTATTGTAGATGATACTATTGGTGCTTTGCTTTCTTATTTGTTAAATAACAATTCTAAATATTTTGAGAAAATTAAAAGGATACTGAAGCAGAGAAATCTTGCCATTGAGGTAATTGATGTTACTAAGAGTAGTAAAAAGTTTTCTTTTAGAGAAGGGGCTCTGGTGCAACCCTCAAAATAAGCAATAAATAATATTGCATTCTGTCAATATTATAAGTTATTAGTTTGCTTATTAACTCTACCTTCTGAGTTGCACAGCTTCTTGATCTAAGTACAGAACCATATTTCCTTTTAATCACAGAGAATATAGTCTCTACCTTACTTCTCTGATGATAGTCTTTCCCATATATCTTACTATTCCCTATATGTCCATAATAATTAGTATGGCTTCTTACTGGAATAATCGGCATAGCCTTTAATTTCCTAATCACAAAACCTCTATTCTTACGACTATCATATCCTTTATCAGCTATAACTTGTTTAAAATTTAGATCTCTTACTAGATTTATGAAATCAAGAGTATCATTCCTAACCTTCTTCCTTATTTTGTATCTCATAATAAGCTGTTTTTCAAGATCAGCTGATATACTTAATTTCATGAATTGCTTTGTTTTCTGCTTATCGGAGCTATTTCTTAGAGTTTTATAATAATAACTTTTACTTTCTAACTCAAATCCTGTTGCATCTATTCCAACAGTAACTGCTTGTCTAATACCAAGCAGTTTATGTATTTGTTTCCTAGTCTTATTAACAAATCTAACAATAGTACTATGAGAAGGTACTCTTGTTAGTCCTAGATGCATTCTCATGTCAGAACTAGCTCTTAGTATAGAAGCTATTCCTCTTGTAGTTGTCTTAAACTTCTGCATTAAGACATATATTGCAAACTTCTGATAGTTGCAATATATCTTGTTAGAATACTTACTAAAGTACCTGGGTAGTGATTTAGCAAGATCAAGTGCATCATCTATAAACTTTAAATAATCTGAATACTCCTTATTCATTGAGGTCCACCTCTTTGTCCTTTTATAAGGAGGCCTAGGACCTCATTCTTTTAAAATTATAGGAATGCACCAGAGCAAGAGAAGGAAACGTTTAAAAAGATTGAGAATTGGGGGACGTGTTATGTCAAATATAAAAGCGGTTATCTTTGATATTGGAAAAGTACTAGCTGATTTTGATATGGATAGGGCTTGGACCGCCTTTGCTAAATTTACTGAGATTCCTGCTTCTGAAATGGAAGGTATAGTTTACGAAACCTCTGATAAAGAGGTACTAAAATATGGTACTTCTAAAAAGGATGATATTGTTAAAAGATATAATACTTGTAATGTTGATGATGCTAGGTTTCGTGAATGGATGCGAGAAAGATTACAATTAAGAAATATAACTGATGAAGAATTTGATCAGGCTTGGGGTGATATTTTTACCACAAATGGCCCTGTTTGTGGTTTGGTAAAAAAATTATCTAATAATGGATATACACTTGTAGCTTTAAGTGATACGAATCCTATACAGATGAGATATATAATGCAAACTATTCCAGATACGATGAGATTATTTAATGGAAGAGTTCTTACCTCCTTTGATATAGGAGTTATGAAGCCTGATGAGAGAACTTACAATGAAGCTGTTAAGACAGCTGGAGTTCAAAGCGGAGAATGGGTATATGTTGATGATAGAAAAAAATATGTTAGTCCTGTAAGTAAATTAGGTGGACATGGAATATGGTATGATTGGGATAACCCTAGAAGAGATGAGATATTATTAAAAGATTTAAAAGATTTAGGAGTGAGATTTTAAATGGCTGATGAAACTGTTTTGGAAATATGGAGCAGAAAAAGAACTTGGTTATTAAATGGAGGTGGTAACTATCCACAACTAAGAGGAGAGGTTTCTTTGGGGGGTTTAAAAAAGAAATTAGATGCCAATATAGTATTGCCTAGGAATGAAAGGATTGCTTGTTTAGAAACCCTAAGAATTGATGAAGAACAAGCAGATCCTGGTAAGACTAGTGAGTGGGAAGCTATGTATAGTATGGGTCTTAGAGAGGCACTTTTTTCATGGCATTTAGGACTTAACAAGGCTAGAAATAAAGCTAATGCTATTATTGATGATATGTTTCCTAGTAGACATGTATTAGGTTTGAATTCTGGTATCTTGCCACTTGGTATAATGGGGATTACCTTGACAAGAGACGGAGGTAATTTTTTACTTGGTGTTAGAGATCCTAATGCTACTGCAACTGTTGGTAATTATTGTTTAGTTCCTGCTGGTTTTTTTGGTTTTAGAAAACCTGGCGCTGACGACAAAAAAGTAGTTTCAAATACATTTTACCGAGAATTTTTTGAAGAAGTTCTGTATGGACCTGATTTTTTTGATCTTAATCCTGCTGAAGCACTTCAAAGCTATATTGATCCGTTGGTGAGATCCTATAGTCAAGGACAAATTAGTCTTCCGCATATTGTTGGATTAACCTATGAGGATAGAAACAATAGAGGGTTTGGAGTTCCAATTACATTCAAAACTTCATTTACTGCTAAAGGACTGAATGAATATCTTAAAGCAAAAAATCCTGATGTAGAACATATAGGATACGAACTTAGAGAATTTTCGCCTGAATCTATTGAGCATCTTGTAAGAAGCCGTGGAAGAGGAGTGGAGATACATACACTTGGTGCTTTACTTTGTGCTGGAGAAAATGAATTTGAAAATGGTGAGGAATGGTATCAAAAAATGGTGACTAAGGTAGTGCCGCAACATTATGGAAAAGTGATGACTTTACCTGAAACAACTTTTGATGAGACTAGAGATGTGGTGGAATTAATCAAAGGAACAATGCCACGAAGATATCCAAGCTAGTCTAAATCAAGAATTGGTTTGTGATGCAAGGTTACCCAAAAGAATAGAGTATAACATTATTGATTTATACTTTTTTATTTTTTTATAAATTCAACATTGTCTAGATTTTCAAATTGTTTATCCCCTGTTAAAAATTTAATTCCTAATTCTTTTGCTTGGGTATAAGAAATACAATCTGTCATAGATAGATTTTTGTTTTTGTTATCTATCCTAAATAACATTGCCCTTATGATGGTTTTAGGAGTTGCATGGATAATTGCTGGTGAAACTTCTGCAATATATTCGTTTGCATTATTAACCCTCTCTCGAAACAATTTAAAACAAAGTTCGGCAAATATAAAATCGTTAATAACTATGCCTGTCTCTGTAAATTTTTCATAATTTATGTTCTTATTTAAAATCTCTATCAGAGCATAAGTATCATAAAGGAAAGTATCTTCATTCATTATATAATTCCTTATCAATCTCTCGCATCATTTGTTCTACTGGTTTTTTAAATTTGTGGGCACCGAAAAATTTCCTCAGATTCGGTTTGTTTTTCATTATCATAACAATTACTTCATCATTTTCCCGTATTCTAGTATCATCTTTTATGGCACTTTGTGGTACTACTATTCCAAATGAATTTCCCCATTTCCTTAGTTTAGATTTTATTTCTATCATATGTATAAACAGTATAATTATACTATATAAACTTTTCTATTTTAGAAGAATTAGACTATTTCTACCTTTTCACCATTATTCTTTAAAGATTTTTGGGTTGCTTCTAAAACTTTTAAAACATCTATAGCGTTTTGTCCGTTTGTTATTGGTTCAGAATTATTTTTAATACTTTTGATAAAATGAAGTACTTGCTCTTTTAATGGCTCTGGTATTTTTAAATTTGGTAATAATATATCTCCTTCCATTAACCTTATGGAGTAATCTTTGTATTCTAAGCCGGTATAATCCACTGTTTTAGCTGCCTCTGCTCCTTTTGAGAATATTGTTATTTTATCTTGAGCTATATCATCAAAGATAATCATTTTTTGACTTCCCACTAATGTAATTTCTCTGACTTTTTTTGGACTTAACCAAGACGCTTCTATTGTTGCTTTAACTCCATTTTCAAATTCTAAAAATATATTAACAAAATCCTCTATATCCTTTTCTTTTTGGATAAAAGAACCGCCATTAGCTATAACATATTTAGGTAGTGAATTTAATAGATATAGGAAAACTGAGATATCATGTGTTGCTAAATCGTGTAATGCACTAACGTCAGTTCTTATTGGACCAAGATTGTTTCTTCTTGCAGTTAAATAAAGAACATCACCTACTTCTTTAGTGTCTATATATCCTTTTAATTTTTTAATTGCATTATTGTATAAAAAAGTATGTCCCACCATGAGAGACTTATTTTTTTCTTTTGCTAAATTTACAAGTTCTTCTGAAGTTTTTAAAGAATGTGTTAAAGGTTTTTCTACTAAAACATGTTTCTCATGATTTAAACATTGTTTTGCTAATTCAAAATGTGTTGATGTATCTGTTGCTATTATTACTGCTTGTACTTCATTATCTTTAAAAATTTCATTTGGATCTATGGTTGTTCTTACTTTGAAAATCCTAGATACTTCTGATAATTTTGATTCATCTTTATCACAGACGTATAATAAATTGGAGTCTTCTAATTCACTAAGAACTCTAACATAATTTCTACCCCAATATCCACAACCTATTATGGCAAGTTTCATACATACCCTTCCTAGCTGAGAATTTTGGTTTATTGTGGATTAATAAATATTTCTATTTTTTCCTTAGAGTATTTATCTAAAGTTGGTTTTACCCCGAATGGTTTTCTGAATTTATCCAAGAAATATCCATATGGTCTAGCTAATGCTGTATTTAGAACTGCATATGAAGCTAGAGCTACTCCTGTTTCTTTCCATGAAACTCCTGAAGATTGGAGGATTCCTGTGTAAACTATGCCGTTAAATATTAAACTAGCTGAAGTATCCACTAAAAATTTCCTTGTTTTACTGCTGCTTTCATCTGCCTTATATATTTGATCGGCATAAAACTGTCTCCATTTTCCAAATGGTCTTCCAAGTATAAAACCTAGTGGGATACTAATTAATCTTGCTTTTAATGTTTCATAGGGACCAATACCGGCAATAACTAATTCATTAAAGGCTAATGTTGGTGTATAGAACACATTGATTGCAATACTATCAACAAACCAATTTTTTATTTTTCTCTTTAGAGGTGTTGAAGTCAGCCATCTTTGTAGTTTGGTTTCTTCATTACCCATATTAACTATTTGTTCTAATTCTGACACTTTATACTTTCCTATTTTGTATATTTTCCAAATAAAAGTTTTCTGGAATAACCTACTATGTTACCGAAGATTTTTGTTGTTAAGAAAAATGGGTATACTAAAAAAACTTGATAGTCTTTAACTTTAAGAGCTATTTTTGCTGATTGGATTAATATTGCTAAAATTATTAATGCTAATAAGAGTAGTAATGAATTTGATAGAGATAATAAAGGAGTGTTATTTGTTGATCCTATTACGGCTCCTGTTATTGATGAGTTTAATGTTAATGTGAAGTAAATTCCTAAGCCTATTAAGGCTATTAATCCTTTTTTCCATATATTCTTGAATAGGAATGATCCTCCTATCCATCTACTTTGAAAAAAAGTGTCTTTCCATGAAGAAGGATAGTTATGATATAAATGGCAATCTTTTATTATTTTGAATTTTAATGGGTTTTTTTCACCTATTGATTGGTCATCTGCATATCCTCTTTTTGGATTGAATCCTCCTCTTTTAACGTATTCATCAATTAAGATTGCTTCAAAATTAGGAGCCCATCCTGAAGGAGTATTTGATGTGAATGAAACATATTTTCCATCATGAAGACCCCAACGAGCTGACCAACATCTAGCCCATATGTTATCTTGGTTTAAAATATATTCTACATCATGCAAAGTTCCTTTTGCTTCTTTGTTTATTATTGGTCTTGCTAATTGTTCAATGAAGTCTTTAGGAGCTTGCATATCTCCTGCAAATAAAACCATTATTTTTCCTTTTGCTTCTTTAGCTCCCAAGTTCCATGCTTTTCCAGTACCACCATGCTCTTGCTGAATTAATCTAACTTGAGAAAATTGTTTTACTTTTTCAACTGTTTTATCTGTTGAACCGTCATCTATTACAATTATTTCAATAGGTTTATATGATTGGTCTAGGAGTGATTGAATAGAATTAGAAATTAGTTCTTCTTCATTATATACTGGTATTACTACTGTTACTATTGGGTCTTTTACCATGTTTAAAAAACTTCAATTTATATGATTTATAAATTTTATTGATTACTGATTTAGACAAAAACTTTTATAAGTTTAACGTATTAAGTGGTGGTGATGAGATTACATCCTATTAAGATACCTAAAAATTTGAATTTTATTGAAGTTGAAGATTTTAATAAACCTATAGTTATGGATAAGAAGTGTTTTCTTTTAATTAGGTTGAAGAATGAGAAAATTGAGGTTGGAATTTGTAATTATAAGTATGAGATGATTAAAGCTTATAGGGGTAAGGATAATTTTGCTTTAGCTAAGAAGATATTAGATGATGGGTGGATATCTAGATTAGATCATGCTGCTTATTTAGGTAGGGAACTTGCGAATGCTAAGAATTGTTTAGAGAATGGGAAGGAATATGTTCAGGAAGGTGCTTAATTTTCAACAAATATCTTAGCTGTTTGAGAACCTACAAATTTTCTCGTTATTTCTGATTTCATTAAAACTTTATTTAGAACAACGTCTTTTACAAATTCATATCTTAATGCTAAATATGCTAGATCTCCGAAGGTACCTAATTTACTTAATCTTCTTTTTAGTGCTTTTCTTTTGATTTTTCTTGAAGCTATTCTTGCTAATTTTAATGCTTTTTTTCTTTCTTCTGCTGAAAATTCTGGAGTTGCAAAAACAGGTTCATCTCCAAAGTAAGGAATTTCTTTAATATATTCTTCTGGTGGAATTATAAATAACCCTTTTTCTTTTACATAATCATATAATTCTGTTCCTGGATATGGAACTGTGTTATAGAAATTAGCACCACAAATAGGATATTTTAATGCCAAGTTAATTGAATCTTGTACGTCTTCGAAAGTTTCAGATTGATTCCCAACTTGGAAGAATAAAAAGACGTCAAATCCAAGTTCTGTTGATAATTTAATTGCATCATCAATTTGTTCTATTGATTCACCTTTTTTCACAGCTTGTAAAACTTTATTGTTTCCTCCTTCAACTCCAAAAGAAACATATTTGAAACCTGCTTGTTTCATTTTAGTTAAAACTTCTTGGTCAACCATATCTGCTCGAACGCCATCGCAAGCAATAGTCACTTTTAATCCTGATTCTATAATTTTGTCTGAAATTGCTATTACTCTTTTTTTATTTAAAGTAAAGTTATCATCTATTATATGAAAATATTTGAAACCTTTATTATTCCAATATTTCATTTCTTCTAAAACATTATCTGATGTACGTGAACGAAATGGCATTCCAGATGCAAGTTTTACAGAACAAAAAGTACATTGATATGGACAACCCCTTGAAGTGACTAATGATATACTTGAATTTTTGTATTTATCAAATTCACATTTTTCATATTTTGGAAATGGTAATTCATCAAGATTATGTATAAATGGTCTATTTTCATTTTCAATTATATTATTTCCGTCTCTGAAAATAAGATTTTGAATTTCCCTTAGATCCTTTCCTTTGCATAATTCAAGTAATGGAAACTCACCTTCAAGTTTAACTCCGAAATCTGCTTTACATTCTCTTAGTACTTGAGTCTTTAATGTTGAAACATGAGGTCCTCCTGCAAATACTGTAAAACCTTTTTCTTTTAATGTGTCAACCACTTTGTAGCCAATGTCTCTGTTATAAGTTGTTAAAGAAACTGCTACTAGATCTGGGTTAAATTTCTTTATTTTTTTTAATGCTTGTTCTAGAGTATAGCCTAGACGCATATCAATAGTGGAATTATCAATACCATGTTTGATTAAGAACTCTGATAAGTACCCAATTCCAGCATGTGGAAAATCTGGATAGTAGAACTGTTGTGCTGGTATTATGAACATAACTTTGTTAAATCTCATTTTTACCTCAGGTTTAAAAAGAATGGCTTATAGCCTTAATAAAATTTACTGATATATAAATCATACGGTAAGTTTTTATATGCTATATTAAAGGTAAAAAGGATGCTAAAAACGCTTATGATTGGTTTAACACCTCCATTAGAAGGCGGGAGTGAGAGGCATATATTTGAGGTAGCTTCTAGGATGGATAATGTCGTTGTTTTAACTCAAAAAGGGAGTTTATGTAAGGATAAAATAGAGATTTATGTTTCTAAAATGAGAGGTTATATGCAGAGTTTGACTTTCTTTTTATCTGTTTTTTTTAATTTACCTAGAATATTTTTATCAAAGTTTGATACTGTACATATTCATGAGAATTATTTGTTTTTGTTATTACCTTTATTTAAAATAAAATTTAATACTGTAGTTACTATACATGGAATTAGTGGATTTAGATTTTATGAAAATAAGTTAATATGGAGCATTTTTAGGAAAGTTTTGAAGTTTTCTGATAAGATAATTGTAGTAAGTTTACCTGAGAAACATATTTTAGAGGAGGAATTTAAGAATACTTATTATATTACAAATGGGGTAGATAATTCTGTTTATGATGATATTAGAGTTGATGTAGAGAAAAAAATAACTTTTGTTGGAAGGATTCATGAACAAAAAGGGATTTTGTATTTACTTGAAGCTTTTTATAAAATTAAGGATAAAAGACCTGAATTTAGACTAGAGCTTATTGGAGAGATAAATGATGAAGCTAAAGAGTTTATGAGGAAGTTTCCTGATAAAAGAATAATTTGGAGAGGATTTATACTTGATAGAAAAGAATTATTTAGAGAAATAAAATCATCATATGTATTAGTTTATCCTTCTTTATGGGAAGCTTTACCATGGCCCGCTTTATTAGAGGGCTTAGGATCTGGAAGACCTGCTATAGCTTCTGATCTTAAAGGAATGAATGAAATTTTTTTAAATAAGGAGAATATTTTGTTAGTTGAGTCTAAAAATTCTGATGATATATATGAAAAATTATTAAAAGTAATTGAAGATGAGAAATTTGCTAATTTTATAGGTAGTAACGGAAAAAAAGAAGCTAAGAAATATGATTGGGGTAATATTGTTATTAAAGTTAATGAGGTGTTGAGTAAATGGTAAATGCATGGGAAAAATATTATCAAGAAAGGAAAACAAATTATTTTGGAGAAACTATTAGCGATGCTTCTGATATTATAAAAATTTTAGATATTAAAGAAAGTGATATTGTTTTAGATATAGGTGCAGGTCCTGGTGCTCATTTAGAATATATGAGACAGAAAATTCCTAATGTGAAATGTATGGGCATTGAAATTTCTCCTACTGCTATAAAGAAAAAATTGTCTAAAGAACTGGATATTAGATTAGGGGATATGAGAAAAATGCCTTTTAGAAATGAATCTGTGAATAAAGTTTTTTCTTTAGGTACTGTTGAGCATGTTCCTGATACTTTGCAAGTTTTAAGAGAAATTTATAGAGTTACCAAATCCGGAGGCAAAATTTATTTAACTATCCCTAATAAAATATCTTTTTTTCATATTACAAAAAATTTTAAAATGTTGATTGGAAAATGGGATATTGGATATGAAGCTAGTTTTAGTCCTAGACAATTTAGGAAACTATTGCATAAAGTGGGATTTAAGAATGCTAAATATTTTATTATGCCTCATCCTAGGGTAAATAATATCTTTAATTATATGGATAATAGGTTAAATAAGTTTAAAGGAAAATATTTTGGATTTTTTTTACACTTTGTTGCAGAAAAGAACTCTTTAGAAAATAGTTCGCAGAAAGAAGAAAGATGAGATTAGTTAATATATCTGTGGATGTTGAAAAAGATTTACATAGTGATAGTTTTTTGGGGGTTACTAATGGTTTGAAACTTTTTGAAAAATTAGCTGAGAAATATAATTTTAAACCAACTTTATTCGTTACTGGTGATGTTATAGAGAAACATGGGAATATATTTAAGATTTTACAAGATAAAGGGTGGGAAATAGGATATCATTCTTATAATCATAAGAGATATGATGAGATGTCATTTAAAGAAAAAGAAGAAGATATTAGAAAAGGTTTAGTGATTTTTGAGAAATATGGATTAAAAATGAAAGGTTTTAGAGCTCCACAGCATAGTATTGATAAAGAAACGTTTAGTTTATTAAAGAAAAATGAATTTAAGTATGATTCTTCAATTGCTGCGAAAGATGGACATCAATTAGTACATGTTTTTAAGATTGTGAATAAGAAACCATGGAATTGGTTGAAACAAGTTTTTTCTAAAAGTGATCCTTATAATAAAAATGGAGTTTATGAGATACCTACGAGTGCTTTGTTTTTTTCTTTTGTTGGATATTCATTGAGAGTTTTTCCTTTAGTTTTTATAAAATTTTTATTCTTGATTTTTTTTAGAAGGAAAATAGTTGTTTTTTATTGTCATTCTTGGGATTTTATAGAATTAAAGAATAGTTTAACTTATAGGGTTTGTAATTTGAATAAATTCTTAAATAGACTGGATAAATTATTGTTTTTTATGGCTAAGAAAGGCAAATTTGTGAAGTTGGAGGATGTTCATGAAAATATTAATCGTAACTGATTTTTCACATCCTAGTGTGTGTGGAGTTTGGAATAGAGCTTATAATGATGCAAAATATTTAGTTAGTAGGGGTCATGATGTTCATATTTTTTCTAGTGACATTATAAAAGGAAGTAATGATAGATCTGGTATTTATGAAGAATATGAAGGGATTAAGATTCATAGATTTAAAGCTAAAAGGTTAAGTGAGAATATCTTATTTTGGAAGTTTAAGAAAGAATTTTTAGAATTAAATCCTGATATTGTGCATGCACATAACTACAGACATCCTTGTACTCATTTAGCTTTGAAATATTCTAAGTTGATTAATAAACCGTGTTATTTGACTACTCATGCTCCTTTTGTTAGTAAAGAAATTAGAGGTTGGTTTAAGACTTTTTTAGCTGATAGATATGATAAGCAGTTTAAAAATGAGTTAAATGAATTTACTAAAGTTATAACTATAAGTAAATGGGAAGAGCCTTTTTTGTTGGATTTGGGTTTAAATCAAGATAAAATTGTTTATATCCCTAATAGTATACCTGGTGATATTTTTAGAGAGAAAGTTTGGTCACAAAGAACTACGCCGAGAGTTTTATTTTTAGGAAGAGTTGATCCTATAAAAAATATTGAATGTTTGATTAGAGCTGTTGAAAATATTGAGGAATTGGAGGTTAGTATTGTTGGGCCTTATAATAATGGATATTGTGAAAAACTAAGATGGATGCTTGTTGAAAGAGGAATGAGTCATAGAGTTAAATTTTTAGGACCTGTTTTTGATAAAGATAAAAAAATTGAATTATTTAATACGCATGATGTTTTTGTTTTGCCTAGTTTTAGAGAAGCTATGCCACAGAGTTTGATAGAAGCAATGGCTGCTGGTTTAGTTGTAATTAGTTCTAAAACTGATGGTGGGAAAGAATTAGTTAGGCATGGTGAGAACGGATATTTATTTGAGATTAATAATAATAGAGAATTGGCTAGTTTATTAAAGAATTATAAGAGTAATGATATTGTTACTAAAAATGCTATGGAATTTGCTAAGCAATTTAATGAAGATTTAATTGGTGATAAATTATTGGGACTGTACGGGAAGAATTAAAATAAAATGAATACTGATAATACTAAGGATACGGAAGGTGAAAATTTAATTGCAGATTTTTTTGAGGAGAGGGGAATTGGATATGTGCCATATAAGGAAATTAAAGATCTGAAGGAAGATGATAAATTTTTTCGAGTCTCAGATTTCTACTTACCCGACTATAAGGTGTATGTTGAATTCCTAGGTCAATGGAACAATCCCAATCACAAAAAGAGATACCAAAGGAAAATAGCAATATACAATGCCAATAATATTCTATGTGTATATCTATGGCCAAACAATTTGGGTAATTTAGACTGGATAATAAAAAGGAGAATTACTGCTGCTTATTTGAAGCACAATAAGAGGTGGTTGTTATTTAAATATGAACTCTTTAAATATATAGAAGAACGAGGATTGCCTGTATTTGTATTGGGAATACTAATTTATTATTTGAATAGTTTTCCTGCGAAAATAGTATTCGGTGCTCTTTTGCTGATTCATCTTTTCACTTCTTTAAAGAAAAGTATTAAAAGGATTTACACAATTAAAAGATCTGAATGGGTCTCTGGATCCAAATATAATAATGTGTATTCTGAAGAACAAAACTAAATCTGTGCTTGATTTTTATAACAAGTTGCACAAACTAAGTCTAGTTTAGGATCTGGTTTGTAATTTTTTCTATTTAACATTCTAGCCGCAATATATTTTTCATTATTCCATATTTCCATAAATGGAGTTTCATTTACATTACCAAAATCAAACTTTTCATGCCAGATAGCACAACATGGTGAAACGGAACCGTTAGGATGAACCATTGCTTGAGTCCAAAGCCAGATGCAGTCATCATTTCTTATGTTTTTCTTTTCTTTTTTAGAATAATTATACATTGAGTAACCTTCATCAGTTGGTAAAAAGTCTTTTGCACTTTCAAATTGTTTATCATTATCCATTAATACTTCACGACCCATATCACATCTGAAAGGAGCTAGTTCTAATCTATCTACTCCAATTTCTTTAGCCATTTTTTGTGCTTTAGGTATTTCATGTTCATTATGTTTTGTGACTATAAATCTCCATTGTACAAATGGTTTCTTACTTTTCAGTTTTTTCTTCATTTTAACAATTTTTGTCATGAATTCTATTCCTTTTTCAAAATTGCTTCCTACTTGATATGTTTCCACTGATTCTTGAGATGCTCCGTCTAGGGAAACGATTAGTAAACCAAGTTGGGATTCTACTGTTTTTCTTATGATTTCATCATTAAATACCATTCCATTGGTGCTTAACATTGTGTGTATCTTTTTTTTATTTGCGTATTCAATCATGTCAAATAAATATTTACTTAAGAAAGGCTCACCCCAACCATATAAATCAACTTCGAAAGTATAATCTCCTACTTCATCAATAACTTTTTTGTATGTTTTCCATGGTGTCATTGCTTTTGTCCTTCCTTCTAGTCCAATACCTGTTGGGCAATGTTTGCATTTTAGATTACATAGATTAGTTGGATCTATTTTGATTCTAAAAGGATAACTAGTAAGTTTAGCTCTTTTTAGAAGCTTCCACTGTATTACCGCTGACAGAACATTGTATTTTCTTTTCATAGTGGAGTTTTCAGCAAACATAAATTGGCCCATTCTAACTACAGCTTTCTGCAGTACGTTTAGATTATTGATAAATCCTCCCATAAAAAAACACCTTGTTTAATGGTATTTAAGTAAAGATCATTTATAAGTATTTCTGTAAGAAAGAATCGAAAGTTGAGACTACAAAATCCCTCATTTCTCTGGTTAAACCTGGCCAACAGCCTATGTAGAATGAGTTTTTAGAGAAAAATTCTGTATTTGGAAGTTCTGAGGACCTATGCTTTATGTTTAAAAATGCTGGATGTTTGATTAAATTTCCTCCTAATAAAGGTCTTGTTTCTATATTATGTTCATTTAAATGTTTGATTAGCGCTTCTCTTTTAAATGGGGTATATTTTTTTATTGTGATTGGGTAAGAAAACCAGCTTGGTGAAGAATTGTTTGTTGCTTTTGGCAAAGTTAAGAATTTCTCATATTTTTTTAAGTTTTCATTATAGAAATTTACGTTTTCCTGTCTTTTTTTAATAAATTGATCTAGTCTTGGTAATTGTTGTAGACCAATTGCTGGTTGTAAGTCTAGCACTCTTAATTTGTAACCTGGGTTCATTGTCACTGTCCTTTCATCATAATCTGGAAGTTTTGAAAGTTCTTCCTCCCATGCAGGATCTTTATTTTGGTTTCTAATATCATAAACTCCACAGGTTTTTAATGATCTTATTGTTGGAGCAAAAGAAGCATCTTTCATTGTAATTGCACCACCTTCCCCCATAAAAATTGCATGGGCTCCATGAAATGAGAAACATCCTAGGTCTCCAATTGTACCAACTTTTTTTCCATTGTAAATTGCTCCATGAGCACCACAACAATCTTCTATAACAAATAGATTATGTTTTTTAGCTATCTCCATAATTTTATTCATCTGCGCTGGATTTCCTAAATGATGTGTAACTAAGATAGCTTTTGTTTTTTCTGAGATCATGTTTTCAATTAAATCTGGATTTAGATTGTAATTTTCATCTACATCGACAAAAACAGAAGTTAGATTATTAAGAACTATTGAACTTAAGTTTGTTGAGAATGTTAAAGCTGATGTTATTACTTCGTCTCCTTCATTTAAATGATTTTTAATAAATTTATTTTTTAAAGTTGATAAAGCTAATAATAAAGCTGATGATCCTGAATTAACTAAAACTGTTTCTGGGATATTGTTATAATTAGACCATTCTTTTTCAAATTGTTCTGTGTTTTTTCCTTCTGGCAACCAACCTGATAATAAAACGTCTATTGCTGCATTTAATTCTTTTTCATCATAAATTGGCTCGCAATAAGAAATTTTTCTTTGTTTTGGTATGAAAACATCTTGTTTTTTCTGAAGTTTTAGAAATTTTGCTACATTATTATAAATTTCTTGTTTAATTTTATCTGATTCAGTCATCTTACTATTCTAACAGGCATGAATGCTTCTGCTGCTTTTATACCTACTTCTGCTCCTCTTTTTTTTGCTAATACTTCTAGGTATTCTACAGATCTTGGGAATGGGAATTCTCGTAATTCATCTTTATAGGCTTTCATTGCTTCTATTTTTTTATACAATGTTTTTTCTACATTAACATAAACTGAAGGTATGAAAGCGTTTGCTGGATGTGGAGCAACCCATTCTGTTGATGACGGGACTTCGTAACATAATATTTCAGTTGGTCTATGTTCCCAAACTGGTCTGCATGCTGTAACTGTTGCCCTATGTAGAATAGAATGATCAATATTTAATTCTGCTGATCCATGAGTATAGATTATATCTGGTTTTATTTTTTCAATATATTTCATTATTAGTTTTACAAAGTCAATTAATGGTGTTTGATCAAATATTAAACCACGCTTTCCTATAACTTCGAAACTTTTTATTCCTAGAATTTTAGCTGCATCCATTGCATGATCTTTTATTGCTTGTACTTTTTTAGCTACTTCTTCTGTATATTCATCATAACGAGCAGAAACTCCATCTCCTACTATAACTACATGAACTTCATCTCCTTGTTCTGCATGTTTAGCTATAGTTGCTCCAGCTCCCAAGGTTTCATCATCAGGATGAGCTCCTATTACTAGTATCTTTTTATTCATTTTTTTATTATTTTTTAAGATCCTTTTTAAAGTTTTGTAGATCATCATGAATTGAAAAATCAATATCTGGTTCTAAATAAAGGTCTTTTGGTCTTCGAATTTCTTTTTTTTCTTCTTGTGATTTAGTTGAGATTACCCTTGATTTGTCTATGTTAAAAATTTCACAAACTTTTAATGCAAATTCATAAAAGGATAGCTTTTCTTTTGTTACTACATTTAAAATTCCCGTTTTATCTTTTAATTTAAAAATATAATCTGCTAATGTTCCCATGTAAATGGGATTGAAAAATTTATCATTATAAGCATTTAAATTTTCTTTTGTGTTTAGTAGTTGATTTATAATAAAAGTTTTTGTATCATAAATATCTGTTCTAATTACTAAGCCTTCTTGTGAAGCAAATGCTTCAGATGCTAATTTTGACCATCCATATTCATTTACTGGCTTTAAAGTATAATTTGATGAGAAATGGATTAACTTAGCGTTTACTTTTCTTGCTGCTTCTACTAGGTATTTTACTGCTAATGTATTTACTTTCCAACATTCTTCTGGATTTTTATTACAATACTCGATATCAGTTATTGCTGCACAATTTATTATTAAAGAAGGTTTTTCTTTTAGGATTAGATTAGTTATTTGTTCTTTGTTTGAGATATCAACTTTATCTTTATCATAGCCTATAACTTCTGGATGTTTTTTTAATATGAAAGAGGCTAATCTCCCTTTTGATCCTAATAATAAGATTTTTTCTTTCATTTTAAATTGGCTGTCTAAATTCTTGAGGACCTAAATGTTTAACTGTATCTTCTTGTGTTGTTCCTGGTTTATCAAGCCAACCTCCTTGCCTTAGTAATATTTTTATTTCTTCTTTGTTTAGTTGTCTAGTATTTACAGAACTAAATGCGTCTGGTAAACTTGTTTTTTTATGATTTTTATAGTGTTCTTTAATACCTGGAACTTCTACTGATGGTAGAACTATAAAATAATGTTCATCATCTATTATATTGTTTCTTTCATGTTTTGATAATAATACTTCATCAATTTTTTCTCCTGGTCTTATCCCAATTGTTTTTATGTTTGTTTTGTTATTTCCTAATTCCTCAATCATGGCTTTGATTAGATCTGTGATTTTCATTCCTGGCATCTTCATTACGAATAACTCACCACCAAATGATTTTTCTAATGCTTTGAATATTAAAGAAACTGCGTCTGATAAAGTAAAAATAAATCTGGTCATTCTTTCATCTGTTAATGTTATTTCATTATTTTCAAGAATTTGACGTTTAAATAATGGTATTACAGATTCAGATGAGCCTATAACGTTTCCTCCCCGAATATATGAGAATTTTGTTATGTGATGTTCTGAGTTTGCAGCAATTGTTAGTTTTTCAGCACAATTTTTCGTTATCCCATATAAATTATATGGTTCGCAGGCTTTATCAGATGAAACTCCTATTACTTTTTTTACATTGTTTTGAATTGATGCTTCGATTAAATTTTGAGTTCCTATTATATTTGTTCTTATAGCTTCAATAGGTTGAGCTTCGCAAATATGAACATGTTTTAAGGCTGCTAAATGAATTACGTAATCAACTCCTTTTAATGAAGAGGATAATCTTTCTTTGTCTCTTACGTCTCCTATTATAAATTTTAGAACTTTATTGTTTTGATATTGTCTTTGCATTAAAACTTGCTTGTTTTCATTTCTGCTATATACCCTAATTTCTTTAGGATTGTATTTTTCTAATAGTTGTCTTACTAGTTCTTGCCCCCAAGAACCGGTTCCTCCTGTTACAAGTATAGTAGAGTTATCAAACATTGGTTTTTGTATATAGTGTTTCTTTATAAAATTAATGGGAAAGATTTATTAATAGTATTTATTATCTAGGGCAGGAACTTTGATGTTTGGTCTTTTTGTTGCAACTATTAATGTTACTGCCTCTTTATTCAATTCATTGGGTTCTTTTCTGATCCAGTGCTTTCCTTCTTTTACATAGAATTTTTGCTCTTCTATGACAAACTCTTTGAATAAATCTTGGATATCTTCTTGACCATAGACGCGACCTTCAGATCTTACTTGAGATTTACCAAATGGTGTTGTTAAGATTAATCTTCCATCTGATTTTAATATTTTATAGATTATTTTTAAACATTCTTTATCTTTTCTATTATCTTCCTTTCCTGGTTTTTCTCCTAAAGCATATTCTAGGCCCATATGTTCTATTGTTGATATGCATGTAACTACATCATATGATTTATCTTGAAACGATAATTTTGTTATGTCTCCTCTTTGTAGTGTAAAGTTAGGATGTTCAAATGGATATTTTTTTATGTCTAATCCTGTAACTGTATGACCTAATGATGCCATTTCTAATGGTAAGATAGAATCAGCACATCCTATGTCTAGGATTTTAGATTTTACATTTGGTAGATGGTTTAATGCAAATGGCCTTTCTATTATTCGTTCATTTACGTTGTAATTCATTAATTTAGTTTTAAATAAGAATATCTTTGATAATTCTATGAATCCTTTTAAAATTCTAGTTGGTTTTCTTGATATTAAATAGAATGAAAGAGGATAATTTAGGTATTTGTAATTATTATAAAACCAAGATTGAAATCCCATAGTTTTGTTTGTTGTTGAATTATTTAAAAGCTTATCTAATCTTGGAAAATAGTGAATTTTGATAGAAATGTTTATAAATTATGGCTTAAGGAGAGTTTTGGGGGATTATTAATGATTGATACTGCAATAATTTTATCTTATAATAGAGAACCAGATGGTTCATTTGGAGAAGAATATAGAAGTTTACTTGACTTTGGTATTAATTTATATTTTTCTAAAATAGTTTCTAGCTTAACTATGAGTGGAAAACATGGTAATAAAGAAGGAGAATTTGATACTACGCAAGCTGAGGATATGAAAGATTATGCTGTTGAAATGGGAGTTCCTGAAAAGGATGTCTTTGTAGAAGACAATTCAATTGATACTGTTGGTCAGGCTGTTTTTTCATACAGAGATATAGTTACTCATAGTAAGATAAAAAGTGCAATTATTGTGGTTTTTGATTATCATTTAACTAGAGCTGCTGCAATATTTGATTTTGTTTTTGGAGATAAGATAAGAAAAACATATGCACCCATACCAACTGAATTAATTAGAAATCCTGATATTAGAGCAGCTCAAGAAGAGAGTCTTGTTGCTTTTCTTGGTACTTTTGATGGTGTTGAAAGAGGTAATCTTGAAGCAATCCAAGATAGATTATTTGAAAAACATAGATTATATGTTGGAAAAAGAGAAGAGTTTGGAGGTTAATTAGATGGTTGAAAGTCAAGTTTACCAGTAGTAAGTGCTTCAAATCTTGGTTTAGCAAAAAATATTTTACCATATGTGGCACTAGTTCAATAAAATGGATAATCCTCTAATCTCTGTAATTATTAATAATTGGAATGGAAAAGAAGATACTAAAGGGGCAATTAAATCTTTTTTAGATAGTTCTTATAAAAATATTGAGGTAATATTTGTTGATATGGCTTCTGAAGATGGAAGTTATGAAGAAATTTCTAAGATTAAAAATGTTAAAGCTATTCAAGCTGGTGCTAATTTGGGATTTGCCAATGGGATTATGAAAGGATATGAACATAGTAAAGGTGATTTTATTTTTACTTGTGATTCTGATGTTGAAGTAGGAAAAGATTGTTTTAAAAAATTAGTAGAAGCCGCTGAAAATAACCCTGAATTTAGTATTTTCTGTCCTGTTGAATATAACAGAGAGGATAGGAAAGTTTTACAACATTTTGGAATGTCAATTGATTTTACTGGATATCCTTATCCTTTGCATCATGATAATAAATTAGAAGATTTAAAAGATGAACAAATATTATATTTTTCTGGATCATGTTTATTTATTAAAAGAAACGTTATTAATAATCTTGGCTTTTTTGATAAAGATTATTTTATGTTTGTTGAAGATTTAGATTTCTGTTGGAGAGCAAATATTGCTGGGTATAGATTAAAATTAGTTAAAGATGCTGAGTTTTTTCATGCTGGTGGAGCTAAAGTTGGAGAAAAAAAAGAAA
>ERZ1292623.642-Hain-H51-01um-R1-642-length-36478-cov-13_pt1 | contig 36478 bp, 28 predicted proteins | sample MGYA00564398_ERZ1292623 | MGnify/ENA primary metagenome ERZ1292623 (study PRJEB36523, sample SAMEA6512633) | groundwater metagenome | collected 2019-01-07 | study: AquaDiva: Metagenomics assemblies of 32 groundwater samples
ACCAAGAGCAAGTTCGACAACCTCTACGGCTGCCGCGAATCGCTGGTGGACGGCATCAAGCGCGCCACCGACGTGATGATCGCCGGCAAGGTCGCCGTGGTGGCCGGCTACGGCGACGTGGGCAAGGGCTGCGCCCAGGCGCTGCGCGCGCTGTCGGCCCAGGTCTGGGTCACCGAGATCGATCCCATCAACGCCCTGCAGGCGGCCATGGAAGGCTACAAGGTCGTGACCATGGAGTGGGCGGCAGACAAGGCCGACATCTTCGTGACCACCACCGGCAACCGCGACATCATCCGCCACGAGCACATGGTGGCCATGAAGAACGAAGCCATCGTCTGCAACATCGGCCACTTCGACAACGAGATCGACGTCGCCTCCATCGAGCAGTACCAGTGGGAAGAGATCAAGCCCCAGGTGGACCACATCACCTTCCCTGACGGCAAGAAGATCATCCTGCTGGCCAAGGGCCGCCTGGTGAACCTGGGCTGCGCCACCGGCCACCCCAGCTTCGTGATGAGCGCCTCGTTCGCCAACCAGACCATCGCCCAGATCGAGCTGTTCACCAAGCCCGATGCCTACGAGGTCGGCAAGGTCTACGTGCTGCCCAAGATCCTGGACGAGAAGGTTGCCCGCCTGCACCTGAAGAAGGTTGGCGCCATGCTGACCGAGCTGACGGACGGCCAGGCTGCCTATATCGGCGTGAGCAAGCAGGGGCCCTACAAGCCCGAAACCTACCGCTACTAAGCACCCCCTGAGCGGCTTGCGCCGCTTCCCCCTCTCTACTTGCTTCGCAAGGGAGGGGGACGACACCCTCGCGGCGGGGCGGCCCTTGCTCGGTGTCCCTGAGTTGGGCCCTGCCAGGGTGGAGTGCGGCGCCGCTTGGCGTCATTGGTTTAGAGATTTCCTGGGAACGACGCTATGCGCGCAGATGTATTTTTGGTGGAAGCCGGCCATGCGGCCACGCGCTCGCAGGCGCAGCGGCTGATTGCGGGTGGCGTGCAGTGGCGCATGACGCCGTTGACGCCGTGGAAGAAGGTCGCCAAGAACGGCGACGAGATTCCCGCAGGTGCCGAGCTGCAGTTGCTGGACGGGGCCGAGGCCCGGTTCATCTCGCGCGGCGGGCTGAAGCTGGAAGGCGCGCTGGCGGCCACCAAGCTGTCGGTGGACGGCCTGCGCTGCCTGGACGTGGGCCAGAGCACGGGCGGTTTCACCGACTGCCTGCTGCAGGCAGGCGCCGCCCAGGTCATCGGCGTGGACGTGGGCCATGGCCAGCTGCATGACCGGCTGCGCTCGGATGCGCGCGTGATCTGCGTCGAAGGCGTCAATGCCCGCGCGGTGACGGCCGAGGGCTTGCAGGAGGCCTGCGAGGAAGTGCTGTCCGAACGCTGGGAAGAAGATCCCGACGACAACGACACCCAGCCCGTGGCGCCCTATGCCTGGATGCGCAACGGCGGCGTGGTCGACGAGGACTACGACGACAGCGACGACGCCAAGGAAAACGAGATCGAGGCCTTCAAGGCCGAGCGCGCGGCCAAGGGCAAGGCGCGCGATGAGGGCACGGTGGCCACGCAGCGCCGCCGCCGCGCCGAGTTTGCCGACGTGGACATCACGCCGCAGTTCGACTTCGTCACGGGCGATCTGTCCTTCATCTCTCTGACCCTGGTGCTGCCGGCCGTCACGCGCCTGCTCAAGCCGCATGGCCAGCTGCTGATGCTGGTCAAGCCGCAGTTCGAGCTGCAGCCGGGCCAGGTCGGCAAGGGTGGCATCGTGCGCGATGCGGCCCTGTTCACCGAGGTGGAGCAGCGCATTCGCACCTGCCTGGGCGAGCTGGGCCTGGAGGTCAAGGGCTGGATGGAGTCGGCCATCGAAGGCGGCGACGGCAACCGCGAATTCTTCGTGCATGCCCAGCAGGCGGCCGTGGTGAAGGAGCCAGAGCAGCCTGAAGCGCAGGACGACGACGAGCCCCGCTCGGCCGTGAAGGCCGCTCCTAAGCCGGCCGCGCCTAAGCGCGTGTCCCGCACCGTGCTGCGCGAGCAGCGCAACGAGCGTGTGATCGACACCAGTACCGAGTTCGGCGTGCCCGGTCCGGGCCGCGCCAAGCTGCGCAAACGCAACGAATGAAACACTGAGCAGCGAGTCTTACATGAGCTTTCCGATCAGCTTCGAGTTCTTCCCGACCAAGACGCCCGAGGGCGCGACCAAGCATGTGCAGGTGCGCAAGAACCTCTATGCGCGCAAGCCCCAGTTCTGCTCCGTCACCTATGGCGCGGGCGGCTCCACGCAGACGGGCACCTTCGCCATGGTGCGTGACATCCAGAACGAAGGCGTCAGCGCGGCATCGCATTTCTCCTGCGTGGGCGCCACGCACGACAAGGTGCGCGCCGAACTGCAGGAGCTGAAGGCCATGGGCGTGCGCCGCATCGTCGCGCTGCGCGGCGACCTGCCCAGCGGCTATGGCCTGGGTGGCGAATTCCAGTACGCCAGCGATCTCGTGGAATTCATCCGCCGCGAGTTCGGCGACTGGTTCCACATCGAGGTGGCTGCCTACCCGGAGGTCCATCCGCAGGCGAAATCCCCACAGTCCGATCTGGATGCGTTTGCGGCTAAAGTGCGCGCTGGCGCGGATTCCGCGATCACCCAATATTTCTACAATGCCGACGCCTACTGCCGTTTCGTTGATGCGGCGCGCGGCATGGGGCTTGATGCACCGGTTGTTCCCGGCATCATGCCCATCACCAGCTCTACGCAGCTGATGCGCTTCTCGGACGCCTGCGGCGCCGAGATCCCGCGCTGGATCCGCCTGCGTCTGCAGGCTTACGGAGATGACACGGCGTCCATTCGCGCCTTCGGCCTTGATGTCGTGTCCCGTCTATGCGAGCAGTTGCGCAGCCAGGGCGCTCCCGGGCTGCACTTCTATACGATGAACCAGAGCGTCGCCACGCTGGAAATCTGCGATCGATTGGGCCTTTGAGCGCGTAGCCACTGCGCCGGCCCCGGGCGACCCTCTAGAACTTGGGAACGGTCAGGCGTTCCCTGGAGGTTTTGCCCATGGATCGTGGTTTTCGACGCCTGCACTGGCGCTGGCTGGCCATGTGCGCCATCACCGCCACCCTGGCCGGCTGCGCGCCGGCTCCCGTGGCACAAAGCGATGCCGAGTCCGGCGCCCTGACCGCAGGTGCGGCGGCAATGGATGAAGGCCAGACGCCAGCGGCCGTGCCCTCGGCCGGCAAGCGCGGTGGCCGCACATCGCGGGCCGCGCAGCCGGCCAGCAAATCCCCGGATGCCAAGCCCTCCGAGTCGGCCTCGCCCGAAGACAGTGCCGAGGCGCCCTCCAATCCCGACTTCGCCCTCGTGCCCTCGCGCGACAGCGACCAGCAAGGCCTGGCCTCCTGGTATGGCCCGGGCCTGCATGGCCGGCTGACCGCCAGCGGCGAGCGTTTCGACAAGGAAGAATTGACGGCCGCGCACCGCAGCTTTGCCTTCGGCAGCCGCGTCTGCGTGCGCAGCGCCGCCACGGGCAAGACAGTGGTGGTGCGCATCAACGACCGCGGGCCGTTTGCGCCTGGTCGCGTGATCGATCTGAGCCAGGCCGCAGCGCAGGAGCTGGGCATGGTCGGCCTGGGCATCAAGCCCGTGGAGCTGTGGCAGCTCGACGATGGTGAGCAGGAATGCCCCGAAACCCTGGTCACGGCCAGGAAGGCCAAGTCCATCGAGAAGACGCAGCAGGCCAAGGCACAGGCACAGACAACACAGGCACGGACCCGGGTTCAGGCCAAGGCGCCGGTGCGTCCGCGTGTCCAGGCCAAGGCGCCTGCCCCCAGGCCCAATGCACGCACGGCCGTGGCCAGCCGTGCCGTCCCTGCCGCCAAACCGGTGGCGAAGGCTGCGGCGCCCGCCGCTGCCTCGTCCACCGCAGTGGCCTCTGCGGCCTCGAACGCGCGCTGAACGGGCTCAGCCGCCGGATTCGAGCGTGAAGGCCGCGTTCTCGTCCTGACCGAGCAGCTTGACCAGTTGCGGCATGGCCGGCTTGAGCTGTTCCTTGAGATTGAACGGCGGATTGATCAGGAACATGCCGCTGGCCGGCAGGCCGCCGCGCTCCGAGGTCTTGTTGCTCTTGACCGTGAGCTCCACATGCAGCCAGCTCCTGCCGGCCTTGGTGGTCATGGTCTTCAGGCGGCGCGGCAGATCGTGCGCCTCGGGGCGCGGGATGATCGGATACCAGAACGCATACGTGCCTGTGGCAAAGCGCTTGAGGCTGTCGGCCGCCATGTCCAGCACCTTGGCGTAGTCGCTCTTGAGCTCGTAGCTGGGGTCGCACAGCACCAGGGCTCGGCGCGACGGCGGCGGCAGGAATTTCTTGATGCCCTCGAAGCCGTCCTCGTGCAGCACGGCCACCTGGCGGCCGGCTTCGAGCTGGGCAATGTTGCCGGCCAGCGAGCGCATGTCGGTGGGATGCAGCTCGAAGACCTTGAGCTTGTCGCGCTCCTGCACGCGCAGCAGGGACTGGATGATGAACGGCGAGCCCGGATAGTTGCGCAGCTGCGCGCCCTGGTTGAAGGAGCGCACCGAGGCGATGTAGGTCTGCAGCACCGGGGCCAGCTCGGACTCCTTGGCCTGGGCCAGGCGCAGGATGCCGTCTGCGGCCTCGCCGCTCTTGTTGGCATAGTCGCCGTCCAGACGGTACAGGCCGGCGCCGGCGTGCGTGTCCAGCACCGTAAGGGCGGCCTCCTTCTGGAGGAGGTATTGCAGGGTGGCGATCAGCACGGTGTGCTTGAGCACATCGGCATGGTTGCCTGCATGGAAGGCGTGGCGGTAACTGAACATAGGCGTGATGGTAACCAGCCGCGCTGGCGGGTGGACACCCATGGCGGCTGCAAGGTTGCCCGGCGCTGGCGCCTCGCGGCGAGGGCTGCCGGGGACTTGCGGATCGGGGGGATGGTGCGGTTGCGCCAGTTTTGTATAATGGCGGGCTTCGCAGCGATTTTATGGGTCCCGCGGCGAAGTTTACATCCCCGCCTAAGAGGCTTCCTTTTTGAAGAAGCACCGACCGCGGAAAAGGGCCCGCCAAACCTTTCTTGAAAGAGAAAACTCATGTCTACATTCAGCGCAAAGCCCGCTGAGGTGCAACACGAGTGGTTTGTGATTGACGCCACCGATAAGGTGCTCGGACGTGTCGCCAGCGAAGTGGCACTCCGTCTGCGCGGCAAGCACAAGGCCATTTACACACCTCACGTTGACACCGGCGACTTCATCGTCATCATCAACGCCTCCAAGCTCAAGGTCACCGGCACCAAGAACCTGGACAAGGTGTACTACCGCCACTCTGGTTTCCCCGGCGGCATCACTGCCACCAACTTCCGCGACATGCAGGCCAAGTTCCCCGGCCGCGCTCTGGAAAAGGCCGTCAAGGGCATGCTGCCCAAGGGTCCCCTGGGCTACGCAATGATCAAGAAGCTCAAGGTGTACGGCGGTGCTGAGCATCCCCACACCGCCCAGCAGCCCAAGGCTCTGGAAATCTAAGGAGACCTAGATGATTGGTGATTGGAACAATGGCACCGGCCGTCGCAAATCCAGCGTCGCACGCGTGTTCCTGAAGAAGGGCTCCGGCAAGATTACCGTGAATGGCAAGGACATTCAGGAATACTTTGGCCGCGAAACTTCGATCATGATCGCAAAGCAGCCCCTGGCTCTGACGAGCAACCTGGAAGCTTTCGACATTCAAGTGAACGTCCACGGTGGTGGTGAATCCGGCCAGGCCGGCGCTACCCGCCACGGCATCACCCGCGCCCTGATCGACTATGACGCAGCGCTCAAGCCCGTCCTGAGCCAAGCCGGCTTCGTGACGCGTGACGCTCGTGAAGTCGAACGTAAGAAGGTCGGCCTGCGCTCCGCACGCCGCGCCAAGCAGTTCTCCAAGCGTTAATCCGCTGGCACTGCAGGAAAGTCCCCCGGGGCTTTCCCCAGAAAAAAACCGCCTTTGCCGGCGGTTTTTTTCTGGGCGATGCAAACCTTTCTCATTCAGTGGGCAATGCCCCCACTTGCACTGTCGTCAAGCCGGCAGCCCCGGGAATTCCCGAGCCCTTTGCTGTACCATTCGGGCCAATTGAGAACTTCGGAGTATCCCCATGAGCGCCGTCGCAGAAATCACCGAAACCACCACCGCCGAAATGCCCACCCCGATCGTCTTCACCGACAGCGCAGCTGCCAAGGTGGCCGATCTGATCGCCGAGGAAGGCAACCCTGACCTGAAGCTGCGCGTGTTCGTGCAAGGTGGCGGCTGCTCGGGCTTCCAGTACGGCTTCACCTTCGACGAGATCACCAACGAAGACGACACGACCATGACCAAGAATGGCGTGTCGCTGCTGATCGACGCCATGAGCTACCAGTATCTGGTGGGTGCCGAGATCGACTACAAGGAAGACCTGCAGGGCGCGCAGTTCGTGATCAAGAACCCCAACGCCTCCACCACCTGCGGCTGCGGATCGAGCTTCTCGGTGTAAGCCTTGTCGGCCGCGCTGCAGTGAAGCCCGCAGCAGCCCGCCGCACAACACGCCACCAACCGCCGCGCAGCAATGCGCAGGCGGTTTTTTAACGCCTGCGCATTGCTGCCTTGCCATGATTCCTGAAGACAAAAGCGCTTCCGCCTCCACCACATCCTCCTCGCGTTCGGTGCTCCTATGGCTCGTGGCCATCGGCTTTTTCATGCAGACGCTGGACGGCACCATCGTCAATACCGCGCTGCCCACCATGGCCGAGGCCCTGGGCGAGAGCCCGCTGCGCATGCAGTCCGTCATCGTCGCCTATTCGCTGACCATGGCCATGCTGATCCCGGCATCGGGCTGGATGGCCGACCGCTTCGGCACGCGGCGCGTCTACCTGTGGGCGATTGCGCTGTTCGTGCTGGGATCGGTGCTGTGCGCGATTGCTCCCAACCTGCAGCTGATGGTGGCCGCACGCGTGCTGCAGGGCATGGGCGGTGCGCTGCTCATGCCCGTGGGCCGGCTGGCCGTGCTGCGCGCCTTCCCGCGCGAGCAGTTCCTCAAGGCCATGAGCTTCGTGGCCATTCCCGGCCTGGTCGGGCCGCTGATCGGCCCCACGCTGGGCGGCTGGATGGTGGAGTACGTGAGCTGGCACTGGATCTTCCTGGTCAACGTGCCCGTGGGCCTGATCGGCCTGGCCGCCACGCTGCGCTTCATGCCCGTGGGCGACCGCTTCGCCGTCAAGCGCTTCGACGGCGTGGGCTATGCGCTGCTGGCCTTCGGCATGGTGGCCGTGTCGCTGGCGCTGGACAGCATGTCGGGCAAGGGCATCCACGGCGCCATGGTCTTCGTGCTGCTGATCTTCGGCCTGGCCAGCCTGGCCGCCTACTGGCTGCATGCGCTGCGCCGGCCCGACCCGCTGTTCGCCCCCGAGCTGTTCGCCGTGCGCAGCCTGCGCGTGGGCCTGCTGGGCAATCTGTTCTCGCGCCTGGGCAGCTCCTGCATGCCCTTCCTGATCCCGCTGGTGCTGCAGGTCTGCCTGGGCTTTTCGCCGCTGCAGGCCGGCATGATGATGCTGCCCACGGTGCTGGCCAGCATGGCCATGAAGCGCCAGACCACCACGCTGATCCAGCGCATCGGCTACCGCCGCGTGCTCATGGGCAACACCCTGGTGCTGTCGCTGATGATCGCCAGCTTCGGCACGGTCTCCACGGCGCTGCCGCTGTGGGTGGTCATCGTCCAGCTGCTGATCTTCGGCGCCACCAACTCCATGCAGTTCACGGCCATGAACACCGTCACGCTCAAGGACCTGGATGCCGGCAACGCCAGCAGCGGCAACAGCCTGCTGTCCATGGTGCAGATGCTGGCCATGGGCATGGGCGTGGCCGCCGCAGGTGCGGTGCTGGCCGGTTTCAGCGAATGGTTCGGCGGCGATACGCCGCAGCACACCCTCAATGCCTTCCGCGCCACCTTCGTCTGCATGGGCGCGGTGACGCTGGCCTCGACCATGATCTTCTCGCAGCTGGGCGACGATGAGGATGTGCGGCCCAAGCCTCTGGAGCCGGCCGAGCACGAGTGAGGGCTGTGCATGCCTTTTGCACCCTGAACCGCTGCAATCCACACTTTTGTTGCGGGTTTACCCTTGTTTTTGACAAGGATATATGGCAGCCCGCATAGGAAATATCGAGGCCGTCTTATGCGTTTGGGCGGGGCTGGACTTAATCTCGCGTACATCCGCAGGACTTACGCAAGCAAGAACGCAAACACGCCATCGCCACAGGGCCAGCGGCTTTCTTCCTCGGAATTTGCGTAAGTCGTGATCCGAACAGTCCACGCACCAGCAGTTGCCCCCACGAGCATGAGCCAGAGCCCCAGTTCCCAACCCATCCGCTTCTATCACCGCGGCCAGATCGTCGAGGTACAGGGGCCGCATCCCACGCGCTCGGTGCTCGACTGGCTGCGCGGCGACGCGCGCTGCACCGGCACCAAGGAGGGCTGCAACGAAGGTGACTGCGGCGCCTGCACCGTGGTCATCGCCGAGCTGGCCGAAGACGGCGCGCCCGACGCCGTGGGCGGCCTGCAGCTGCAGACGGTCAATGCCTGCATCCAGTTCCTGCCCACGCTGCACGGCAAGGCGCTGTTCACGGTGGAGGACGTCAAGGGCCAGTGCGCCGGCAAGCAGGGCTGTGCCACGGGCGAGCCCGCAGGCGGTGCCGAGCTGCACCCCGTGCAGCAGGCGCTGGTGGACTGTCACGGCTCCCAATGCGGCTTTTGCACGCCGGGCTTCGTGATGTCGCTGTGGTCGGCCTACGAGCACCACCAGCAGGCCGGCACGCGTCCCTCGCGCCAGCAGCTGGCCGACGAGCTGTCGGGCAATCTGTGCCGCTGCACGGGCTACCGTCCCATCCTGGACGCAGGCCAGCGCATGTTCGACCTGCCCGCCACGCGCATGGCCACCGACCCCGTGGTGCAGGCACTGCAGGGCCTGCGCGCGCAGGATGCCGGCCTGGACTACGCCGCGCCCAACGCCGCCCAGGGCGGCCGTGTGGACAGCTTCCACGCTCCGCGCACGCTGGACGAGCTGGCCGCCGTGTGCGAGGCCAAGCCCCGCGCGCGCCTGCTGGCAGGCTCCACCGATGTGGGGCTGTGGGTGACCAAGCAGTTCCGCGACCTGGGCGACATCGTCTATGTGGGCGACGTGGCCGAGATGAAGCGCGTCGAGGAGCGCAGCGGCGCGGGCAGCCTGGACGGCGGCGAGCTGTACATCGGCGCCGGTGCCTCGCTGGAATCGGCCTGGTCGGCGCTGTCGCAGCGCTTCGAGGGGCTGACCGATGTGTGGCTGCGCTTTGCCTCCGTGCCCATCCGCCATGCGGGCACCATGGGCGGCAACGTGGCCAATGGCTCGCCCATTGGCGACTCCCCGCCCGTGCTGATGGCGCTGGACGCGCAGATCGAGCTGCGCAAGGGCGCGCGCGTGCGCCGCATGCCGCTGCATGACTTCTACCTGGACTACATGAAGAACCAGCTGGAACCGGGCGAGTTCGTGCAGGCACTGGCCGTGCCGCTGGACGCTGCACGGCGCCAGACCCGTGCCTACAAGATCAGCAAGCGCTTTGACTGCGACATCTCGGCGCTGTGCGCAGGGCTGGCCATCGAGCTCGATGGCGAGGTGGTGAAGTCCGCGCGCCTGGCCTTTGGCGGCATGGCCGCCGTGGTCAAGCGTGCGGCCCTGGCCGAGGCGGCCATCGTGGGCCAGCCCTGGGACCAGGCCGCAGTGAAGGCCGCCCAGGCCGCGCTGGCCCAGGACTTCAAGCCCATGTCCGACATGCGCGCCAGCGCCGACTACCGGCTCAAGGTGGCGCAGAACCTGCTGCAGCGCCTGTGGCTGGAGACACGTGCGCAGCAGCCGCTGCCGCTGCAGGCCACCAGCGTCTGGAGCGTGATGCCCCACGCAGTGCACCAAGGAGCCTGAAATGAACCGCCCCATCGACCCTTCCCTGCTGCACTCGTCCGAGGCCTTTGCGCATTACCTGAAGAACACCGCCTTCCGCGTGGACGAGCGCGCCGAGGCCGGCGCCCACACCCAGGGCCAGCGCGTGGGCATCAGCCGCCCGCATGAATCGGCCCATCTGCATGTGGCCGGCGAGGCCGCCTACATCGACGACCTGCCCGAGCTGGACGGCACGCTGCACTGTGCGCTGGGCCTGTCGCCCGTGGCCAATGGCCGGCTCAATGCGCTCAGGCTGGATGCCATCCGCGCCATGCCCGGCGTGGTGGCCGTGCTCACGGGCGAGGACATTCCCGGCGTCAACGACTGCGGCTCCATCATCCACGACGACCCCATCCTGTGCAGCGGCGAGATCCGCTACCTGGGCCAGCCGCTGTTCGCCGTGATCGCCGAAAGCCGCGAGGCGGCGCGCCTGGCTGCGGCCCAGGCCAAGGCGGCGGCCGACATCACGGCCGAGCCGCCCGTGCTCACGCCCCAGCAGGCGCATGAGCTGGGCCAGTACGTGCTGCCGCCCATGCACCTGGCGCGCAGCACGAATGAAGGCGGCGCGCGCCGCGCCATGGACGAGGCGCCGCATCGCCTGAAGTCCTCGTTCTACGTGGGCGGCCAGGAGCAGTTCTACCTGGAAGGCCAGATCAGCTACGCCATCCCCAAGGAGGACGGCGCCGTCCACCTGTACTGCTCCACCCAGCACCCCAGCGAGATGCAGCACCTGGTGGCGCATGCGCTGGGCGTGGCCTCGCACGCCGTGCATGTGGAGTGCCGCCGCATGGGCGGCGGCTTCGGCGGCAAGGAGTCGCAGTCGGCCCTGTTCGCCTGCGTGGCCTCGGTGGCCGCGACGCGGCTGCGCCGCCCCGTCAAGCTGCGCCTGGACCGCGATGACGACTTCATGATCACGGGCCGCCGCCACTGCTTCTGGTACGAGTACGAGGTGGGCTACGACGACGAGGGCCGCATCCTCGGCGCCGAGATCTCCATGGTCTCGCGCGCCGGCCACTCGGCCGACCTGTCCGGCCCCGTGATGACGCGCGCGCTGTGCCACTTCGACAACACGTACTGGCTGCCCGATGTGTCCATGCACGGCTACTCCGGCAAGACCAATACGCAGAGCAATACGGCGTTCCGCGGCTTCGGCGGCCCGCAGGGCGCGATCGCCATCGAGAACATCATGGAGACGGTGGCGCGCGAGCTGGGGCGCGACGCGCTCGATGTGCGCCGCGTCAACTTCTACGGCAAGACCGAGCGCAACGTCACGCCCTACAGCCAGGTCGTGACCGACAACATCATCCACGAGCTGGTGGCCGAGCTGGAGACCTGCAGCGACTACCGCGCGCGCCGCGATGCCATCGCCGAGTTCAACGCGGCCAGCCCCGTGCTCAAGCGCGGCCTGTCGCTGACGCCGCTCAAGTTCGGCATCTCCTTCAACGTCAAGCACTTCAACCAGGCCGGCGCCCTGGTCCATGTCTACAACGACGGCTCCATCCTCGTGAACCACGGCGGCACCGAGATGGGCCAGGGCCTGAACACCAAGGTGGCCCAGGTCGTGGCGCACGAGCTGGGCGTGGGCTTCGGTCGCGTGCGCGTCACGGCCACCGACACCACCAAGGTGGCCAACACCTCGGCCACGGCGGCATCGACGGGGGCCGACCTCAACGGCAAGGCCGCGCAGGACGCGGCGCGCCAGATCCGCGAGCGCCTGGCCGCCTGCGCCGCAGAGCGCCATGGCGGCCGCGCGGAGGACGTGCGCTTCGCCAACGACCAGGTCCACGTCAACGGCAAGGTGCTGGATTTCAAGGCCGTGGTGGGCGAGGCCTACATCGAGCGCGTGCAGCTGTGGTCCGACGGCTTCTATGCCACGCCCGGCCTCTCGTGGAACAAGGACACCATGCAGGGCCGGCCCTTCTTCTACTACGCCTACGGTGCCGCCGTGAGCGAGGTGGTGGTGGACACGCTGACCGGCGAGTTCAAGCTGCTGCGCGCCGACGTGCTGCACGATGTGGGCCGCTCGCTGAACCCCGCCGTGGACGTGGGCCAGGTCGAGGGCGCCTTCATCCAGGGCATGGGCTGGCTGACCACGGAGGAGCTGGTCTGGCATCCGCAAAGCGGCAAGCTCACCACGCACGCCCCGAGCACCTACAAGATCCCGACGGCCAACGACTGCCCGCCCGTGTTCAACGTGCGGCTGTTCGAGGGCGACAACTTCGAGGACTCCATCCACCGCAGCAAGGCCGTGGGCGAGCCGCCGCTGCTGCTGCCGTTCTCGGTGTTCTTCGCCATCCGCGATGCCGTCTCGGCCGCGGGCGGGCACCGCAGCAACCCGCCGCTGCAATCGCCGGCCACGCCGGAATCCATCCTGCGCGCCATCGAGGCCGTGCAGGCCGCCGGGAGCTGAGCGGACCGGCGCTGCCGCCCCCTCATTCCTTGAATCCGCGCGCAGCGATGCGCGCAACCAGGTCCATGGCCGCCCGGCAGGGTGCCATGCCTTGTGCCGGCCTGGACAGCCGGTGCTCAACCCTGGGCGCTTTCACAACCGTTGCGCCCCGCATGCGAAAACAACACGGAGACAATGCGATGAACTGGATGGAACGGGTGTTCAAGCTCAGTGAGCACGGCACCAATGTAAGAACCGAGCTGGTCGCGGGCCTGACGACCTTTCTGACGATGGCCTACATCATCTTCGTCAATCCCTCGATCCTGGGGGATGCGGGGATGCCCAAGGGGGCCGTCTTCGTGGCCACCTGCCTGATCGCGGCGCTGGGCACGACCATCATGGCGCTGTACGCCAACTATCCCATCGCGCTGGCGCCGGGCATGGGCCTGAACGCCTATTTCGCCTACGTGGTGGTGCTGCACATGGGCTTCACCTGGCAGGCCGCGCTGGGCGCGGTCTTCGTCTCGGGCTGCCTGTTCCTGCTGGTGACGCTGTTCGGCCTGCGGGAGCTGATCATCAAGGGCATACCGCAGTCCATACGCATAGCGATCACCGTGGGCATCGGCCTGTTCCTGGCGCTGATCGCGCTCAAGAGCGCGGGCATCGTCGCCGCATCGCCGGCCACCTTCGTGACCCTGGGCGACCTGCACAAGCCCGAAGTCATCCTGGCCTCGCTGGGCTTTCTGATCATCGTGGTGCTGGACCGCCTGAAGGTGCCGGGCGCCATCCTGATCGGTATCGTCGTGGTCACCGTGGCCTCGTTCTTCTTCGCGGGCAACGAGTTCCACGGCGTGTTCTCGGCGCCGCCCTCCATCGCGCCCACCTTCCTGCAGCTGGACATCAAGTCCGCGCTGACCGGCGGCATCCTCAACGTGGTGCTGGTGTTCTTCCTGGTCGAGCTGTTCGATGCCACGGGCACGCTGATGGGCGTGGCCAAGCGCGCGGGCCTGCTGGTGCCCAGCCGCATGGGCCGCTTCAACCGCTCGCTGCTGGCCGACAGCGGCGCCATCTTCGCGGGCTCGCTGCTGGGCACCTCCAGCACCACGGCCTACGTGGAAAGCGCGGCCGGCGTGCAGGCCGGTGGCCGCACGGGCCTGACGGCGCTGACCGTGGCCGCGCTCTTCCTGTGCTGCCTGTTCCTGTCGCCCCTGGCCGGCGTGGTGCCCGGCTACGCCACGGCGCCCGCGCTGTTCTTCGTGGCCTGCCTGATGCTCAAGGAGCTGACCGAGATCGAATGGGGCGAGACCACCGAGGCCATCCCCGCCGCCGTCACGGCACTGCTCATGCCCTTCACCTACTCGGTGGCCAATGGCCTGGCCTTCGGCTTCATCACCTATGCCGTGCTCAAGCTGTTCACGGGCCGTTCCAAGGAAGTGCACTGGATGGTGTGGCTGATCGGCGGCGTCTTCCTCTTCAAGTTCGTCTATATAGGCGGATAGCACCCCCTGAGGCGCTTGCGCGCCTTCCCCCGTATGCACGGCGCCCTCTCTCGCTTCGCGGGAGGGGGATGACGCCCTCGCCGCGAGGCGGCTCTTGCTCGGCGTCCCTGCTTTTGGGCCGCGCCAGTTTCATAGGCTTTGGGCTCAGGCAAGATGTTTGGTGGGCCCATGCTTGGCGGATGCCTTGCACGGTTTTTTTATGCGGGGTGGATGGCGCCCAGGATGCGCGGGCCGCGTGCGCCCGTCACGGCGGGCAGGTTGCCGGGCAGGCCCAGCAGGGCCTGGCGCGCCAGCCAGGCGAAGGCGGCGGCCTCCACCTGCTGCGGAGGCAGGCCGCGCGCGGCCGTGGTGTCCACCGCCACGCCGGGCAGCAGGGCGGCGATGCGCTGCATCAGCTGCGTGTTGAAGGCGCCGCCGCCGCAGACCAGCAGCTCGCCGCCGCCACGCCCGAAGCGCTGCACGGCACTGGCGCAGGCCCGGGCCGTGAATTCGGTGAGCGTGGCCTGCACGTCGGCGGGGCGGGCATCGGCGGCGCTGGTTGCACTGGCGGACAGATGGCCGGCCAGCCAGTCCGCGTGGAACAGGTCGCGCCCCGTGCTCTTGGGTGGCGGCTGCTGCAGGAAAGGCTCGGCCAGCAGGCGGTCGAGCAGGGCGGGCAGCACCTGGCCCGTGGCCGCCCACTGGCCGCCGTCGTCATAGGGCTGGCCCGTGTGGGTCTGGCACCAGCCGTCCATCAGCGCATTGCCGGGGCCGCAGTCGAAGCCCAGCACCGTGCCATCGCCGGCCAGCACGCTGAGATTGGCAATGCCGCCGATGTTGAGCACCAGCACCGTCTCGCCGGGCCGGCCGAACACGCCCTGGTGGAAGGCGGGCACCAGTGGCGCACCCTGGCCGCCAGCGGCCACGTCGCGGCTGCGCAGGTCGGCCACCACGGCAACGCCGCTGAGCTCGGCCAGCAGGGCCGGGCTGTTGAGCTGCAGCGTGTAGCCCGTGCCGTCGAACATCTGCGGCCGGTGGCGCACGGTCTGGCCGTGGGCGCCAATGGCGGCGATCTGCGCGGGCGCCAGGCCCGTGGCCTGCAGCAGTTCCCGCACCACCTCGGCATAGCTGCGCGCCAGCGCATTGGCCGCCAGCGCCGCGCGGTGCAGCTCGTCGCGGCCCTCGGGGGTGTTCAGGGCCAGCAGCTCGGCGCGCAGCGCGGCATCAAAGCCACGGCTGGCATGCCACAGCACCTGCGTGCCTTCGGCAAAGTCCACGAGAACGCCGTCCACCCCGTCGAGCGAGGTGCCGGACATCAGGCCGATGCAGTAGCGGTGGGCGATGGGGGAGGGGGCTGGCTGGTTCATGCCGGCAATGGTAGCCCTGCGGGACCCCGGGGCTGGCGATCACAAAAGGATGCGTCTGAAACAACAAAGGCTGCCAGGGCAGCCTTTGGAGGGGGGTGCAGTGCTCAGCGCTCGGTGGCCAAGGCCAGCGCCTCGTTCGATGCCTGCAGCTCGATGCGCATCTGCGCGGCCATCTTGTCGAAGGCGGCGCGGCCGGCCTTGGAGACGGGGCGGGCGGCATCGGTGGCCTGGACGATGGTCATGGGGTCGCGGTGCTCGCCATTGACGCGGAACTCGAAGTGCAGGTGCGGGCCCGTGGCCCAGCCCGTGGAGCCCACGTTGCCGATGATGTCGCCCTGTTCCACGCGCTGGCCGCGCGTGACGCCGATGTGGCTCAGGTGGGCATAGACCGTGGTGTGGTTGTTGGCGTGGTCCACGAAGATCACGTTGCCGTAGCCGTTCTGCACTCCCGCGAAGGAGACGGTGCCGTCGCCCACGGTGCGTACCTTGGTGCCCGTGGGCGCCGCGAAGTCCGTTCCCAGGTGGGCTCGCCAGGTCTTGTGGATGGGGTGCATGCGCATGGCAAAGCCGCTGCTGATGCGCGAGAACTCCACGGGCGAGGTCAGGTAGGCCTGGCGGCGGCTCTTGCCGTCCATGGTGTAGTAGTCGCCCTTGGCCTTGCCTTCGTCCTGGAACCACAGGGCCTGCACGACCTTGCCGTTGTTGTGGAACTCGGCGCTGAGCACGCGGCCCGCGCGCAGCGGCTCGCCATCGGCTTCCAGCGATTCGTAGACCACCGAGAAGCGGTCGCCCTTGCGCAGGCCGCGGCGGAAGTCCACGTCGCCCTGGAAGATGTCGGCCATCTGCATGGCCACGGCGTCGGGAATGGAGGCCGCATCGGTGGCGGCGAACAGCGAGCTGCGGATGATGCCGCCGGCCAGGCGCGGCGAGGCGGTCAGCTTGCCCGTCTCGATGCGTGTGCTCAGTTCATTGTTCTTGCGCTCGACCACGAGGCGGCGGAAGCTGCCGTCCTCGTCGGGTGCCCAGCGCACGGTCAGCAGGGACAGTTGGTGGTCGGGCGTGGTCTCGGCCGTCACCAGGCGGCCGGCGCGGCCCAGCACATGCTGGCGCACCTGGTCGTTGCCGCGCATGAAGGCGGCGGCGGCCGGATCGGCCACGCCCAGGCGCTGCAGCAGGGTTTCGGCCGTGTCGCTGCCACGCGTGTATTCGGAACGGTACAGGGACATGCCCTGCACGCTGTCGGTCAGCTCGGCCAGCGTCTGGCCCTCGGCCAGCGATTCCACGGGCGTGGACAGCATGCGCACCGGCAGGTCGGCAGGATCGGGTCCCAGGTTGGCCACGGCGAAGGCGCCGCCGCCGCCCGTGAGCAAGATGGCTGCCAGTGCCGCGGTGACACGCTTGGGGTGTTGCTGGATCACGGAGGTCAGCCGCGCAACAAGAGCACCGCTGGCATGGTTCAAGCCATATTTCACAACATCAGATCCTTGGGTTGCGCGCATCCGGCCTGGGGGCCGGACAGCATCGCAGCGGCGGGATACGCTCTCCAGACGGGCAACAAGTCCGCGCTCTGTGGTGCGGAAAGGCGGGCGTCTAGAATTCGCCGCAGCGGGAAAATCCCCGGAGTATACCGACGCGGTCCTACGCGGCCTGGCGAAAAACCCTTATGAATCAATCTGCTGTTACAACATACCCGGTCACTGAAGGTGTAGGCCAAGCGCTTGAAATCACCCTGCGCGGCGTGGATGAACTGCTGCCCCAGGCCGACTGGGTGCAGAAACTGGCCCGCTCCGAGGCCACGGGCGTGCCGCTGCGCATCAAGCTGGGCCTGGATCCGACGGCGCCCGACATCCATCTGGGCCACACCGTGGTGCTCAACAAGATGCGCCAGCTGCAGGACCTGGGCCACCAGGTGATCTTCCTGATCGGCGACTTCACCACCCTGATCGGCGACCCTTCGGGCCGCAACAGCACGCGCCCGCCGCTGACGGCCGAGCAGATCAAGGTCAATGCCGAGACCTACTACACCCAGGCCGCCAAGGTGCTGGACCCGGCGCGCACCGAGGTGCGCTACAACAGCGAGTGGTGCGACAAGCTGGGCGCGCGCGGCATGATCGAGCTGTCGGCCAAGTACACGGTGGCCCGCATGATGGAGCGCAACGACTTCCACCAGCGTTTCACCGACGGCAGCTCCATCAGCCTGCACGAATTCCTCTACCCGCTGCTGCAGGGCTATGACTCGGTGGCGCTGCGCGCCGACCTGGAAATGGGCGGCACGGACCAGAAGTTCAACCTGCTCATGGGCCGCCACCTACAGCAGGAATACGGGCAGGACACGCAGTGCGTGCTCACCATGCCGCTGCTGGTGGGCCTGGACGGCGAGCACAAGATGTCCAAGTCCAAGAACAACTACATCGGCATCACCGAGGACGCCAACACCATGTTCGCCAAGGTGCTGAGCATCTCGGACACGCTGATGTGGAACTGGTACACCCTGCTGTCATTCAAGAGCCTGGCCGAGATCGCCGCGCTCAAGGCCGAGGTGGAAGGCGGGCGCAATCCCAAGGACGCCAAGGTGCTGCTGGCCAAGGAAATCACGGCGCGCTTTCACAGCGCAGCGCTGGCCGATGCGGCCGAGCAGGATTTCAACAACCGCAGCAAGGGCGGCATTCCCGACCAGATCGACGAGGTCAGCCTGTCGGGCGCGCCGCTGGGCATCGGTGCCCTGCTCAAGCAGGCCAACCTGGCGCCCTCGACCAGCGAGGCCAACCGCCTGATCGACGGCGGCGGCGTGCGCGTGGACGGCACGGCCATCAGCGACCGGGGCCTCAAGCTCGAAGCCGGCACCTATGTGGTGCAGGTGGGCAAGCGCAAGTTTGCGCGCGTGACGCTGGGCTGATGCCCGCGCCGGGCCATGCGCCCGGCTGCACAGGAATGAAGGACGCCGGCATGCCCGCGTCCTTTTTTCATCGCCGGGCCGCCCCAAGATGAAAACGACCCCCTCGGGGGGGCGCGGACCTTGCGCAGCAAGGGGAGCGTGGGGGTTATTTTTCAAGCCGGGGGCGATTCGACGGTTTCGCGCGTGACCTCGGCCTGCTCCTGCAGCCACCGGCAGAAGGCGGCCACCTCGGGACGCGCGGCGCTGCGCGGGCCCACGATCAGCCAGTAGGCCAGCGGCGATTCCAGCCGGTGCGCGGGCAGCACCTCGACCAGGTCGCCAGCCGCCAGCGCATCGGCCACCAGCGGCAGCCGTGCAATGGCCAGGCCCTGTCCGGCCAGTGCGGCTTGCACGATCTGGTGGGCGTAGTTGAAGTACAGCCAGCGCGGCGGCTGCAGCTGGTCGCAGCCCTGCACGCCGAACCAGCGCTGCCAGCCCAGCCACTCCAGCTGGGGCATGCGGTGGGCGTCGCCGGTCTCGATCAGCGTGTAGCGGGCCGCGTCGGCCGGCGTCCTGAGCGGCGGGCCGCCGGCCAGCAGGCGCGGGCTGGCCACCACGGCCAGCTGCTCGCCGAACAGGCGCTGCGCCTGGGGCCAGCCGTCGCCCGCGCGGCCGTAGCGCAGGGCCAGGTCCACATCGGTGGTGTCCAGGTCCATCACGGTGTCGCTGGTGTCGATGCGGATGTCGATATCGGGCCAGGCGCGCTGGAAGGACTCCAGGCGCGGGATCAGCCACATGGCGGCAAAGCTGGCCCAGGTGGTGATGGCCACGCTCTTGCGGCCCACGGTCTGGCGGATCTGGCGCACCGAGGCGTCGATCTGCTCCAGCGCGGGCGCCACCGAGCGCAGCAGCTGGGCGCCGGCCCCGGTCAGCTCCACGGCGCGCGTGTGACGCAGGAACAGCGGCACGCCGACTTCATCCTCCAGCGACTGGATCTGGCGGCTCACGGCCGACTGCGTCAGCGACAGCTCGTCGGCGGCCGCGCGGAAATTCAGGTGCCGGGCCACGGCCAGGAAGGCACGCAGATGGCCGGCTCCGATGGCGCGTGTGCGCAGCAGGGGAACGGGTGCAGTGGTGGCATGGGGCATGGCGCCGCCAGCATACGTCAATCGTGTGACCGGCCGCAGCCCTTGGCGGACAGATAATCGGCGGCGTTGCCGGCACAGGTTCTGGCGTTTTGGATGAATCACCTATGACAGCACCTCTGGATCTCGTCATCATGGCCGCGGGCAAGGGCACGCGCATGAAAAGCCGCCTTCCTAAAGTCCTGCAGCGCCTGGCGGGGCGCCCGCTGCTGGGCCATGTGCTTTCCACGGCGGCGCAGCTGGATGCGCGCTCGGCCGTGGTGGTCACGGGCCACGGCGCGGACCAGGTGGAGCCCGCCATGGCGGCGGCCTGCCAGGGCGGCTCCATGGCGCTGAAGTTCGTGCGCCAGGAGCCGCAGCTGGGCACGGGCCATGCGGTGCAGCAGGCCGTGCCTGCGCTGGCGGGCGACGGCATGGTCATCGTGCTCTCGGGCGATGTGCCGCTGACGCAGGCCGACACGCTGCGCGCCCTGGTCGATGCGGCCGATGGCCAGCGGCTGGCGCTGCTGACCGTGCGCCTGCCCGATCCCACGGGCTATGGCCGCATCGTGCGTGGCGAAGACGGCACGGTGCAGCGCATCGTCGAGCAAAAGGATGCCAATGACGCCCAGCGCGCCATCCAGGAAATCTACAGCGGCATCATGGCCGTGCCGGCCCGCCACCTGGCCGGCTGGCTGGCCCGCCTGACCAATGACAACGCCCAGGGCGAGTACTACCTGACCGACGTGGTCGCCATGGCCGTGGCCGACGGCGTGCCCGTGGTCGCGCACTGCATTGCCGACCCGGTGCAGGTGGCCGGCGTCAACAGCCCGCTGCAGCTGGCCGAGCTGGAGCGCGCCCACCAGGGCGCCCAGGCCCGCACGCTGATGGAGCAGGGCGTGCGCCTGGCCGACCCCGCGCGCTTTGACCTGCGCGATGACCCGCGCACCGGCCGCGCGGCCCGTCTGGTCTGCGGGCAGGATGTGGAGATCGACGTGGGCTGCATCTTCAGCGGCCATGTGGAGATTGGCGAAGGCGCGCGCATCGGCGCCTATTGCAGCATTGCCAACGCCACGATTGCGGCGGGCGCCGTCATCCATCCGTACACGCATGTCGATGGCGAGAAGGCCGGCGTCAGCGTGGGCGAGGGCGCCCTGGTGGGCCCGTTTGCGCGCCTGCGCCCCGGGGCGCAGCTGGGCCGCGAAGTGCACATCGGCAACTTCGTCGAGGTCAAGAACTCCGTGCTGGCCGATGGCGCCAAGGCCAACCACCTGGCCTACCTGGGCGATGCCACGGTGGGCGAGCGCGTCAACTACGGCGCCGGCTCCATCACGGCCAACTACGACGGCGTGAACAAGCACCGCACGGTGATCGAGGCCGACGTGCACATCGGCAGCAACTGCGTGCTGGTGGCGCCCGTCACCATTGGCGCGGGCGGCACGGTGGGCGGCGGCTCCACGGTCACCAAGAGCACCGAGCCTGGCGTGCTCACGGTATCGCGGGGCAGGCAGGTGAGCATCACCAGCTGGAAGCGCCCGGTCAAACTGCCCAAGTCCTGAGACTTCCGAGACACGTGGGCTCGAGGGCCCGCATCGCCGGCGGGTCCCGTACGGGGCAAGCCGATTTTCCGAATCTCCTGACCCTGTTCATGCCATGACGGAACCTTTCGCCCACCCTCCGCCCGACCCTGCCGCCGACCTGCAAGGCCCGCCCCGCACGCTGCAGGACGCGCTGGAGCGCCTGGCCCAGCGCGAGCAGGAGCTGCAGGCCCTGCGCGCCGCGCAGCAGGAATGGCTGCACGCGGTGTCGCACGACCTGCGCGCGCCGCTGCGCCATGTGCTGTCCTTCGGCCCCCTGGTGGACGAGCTGCTGTCGCAGGCCGCGCCTTCGCCGCAGGAACTGCAGGAGGCACGCGGCTTCCTGCAGACCATGGACCAGTCCGCCCGACGCATGGGCGGCATGCTCGACGGCCTGCTGGCCCTGGCGCGCGCCGCCCGCACGCCCATGCAGTGGCAGCCCATTGCCTTGCAGGAACTGCTGGAGCAGGCGCGCACGGCGGTGCTGGCGCAGCCGCGCTGGGCGGCCTGCGGCGCGGCGGCGCGGCTGCAATGGAGCCTGCCGCAGCAAAGTCCCGCCGTGCGTGCCGACGCGGCCCTGCTGCGCCAAGTGCTGGAGGCGCTGCTGGACAACGCCGTCAAGTTCACCCAGCCCGTGGCCCAGCCGCGCATTGCCATCGATGTGGAGCGCCATGCCGACGGCGGCATCACGCTCAGCGTGACGGACAACGGCGTGGGGTTCGACCCCTCGCGTGCGGGCGCGCTGTTCGGCATCTTCCAGCGCATGCACCGTGAGTCGGAGTTTCCGGGCCTGGGCACGGGCCTGGCCCTGGTGCGCGGCGTCATGCGCCGCCACGGCGGCGAGGCCACCATCCGCGCCACGCCGGCGGGCGGCTGCAGCGTATGCCTGAACTGGCCCGGCGGCGAAGTGCGGCGCACGGATCGCGGGCTCTGAGTCTGCCTGCCGCTGGCGCCAGCCCTCAGATCAGCGTGTCGTCCGGCTCGGGCTGGTGTGCCTGGCGCGAGGCCTCGCTGCCCGCGTCCGTGCCCGACCTGGTGGGCGCGCTGCCGGCCATCAGCGGCGCAGCAGGTATCACCTGGTCGCGCCCGGCGTCCTTGGCGCTGTAGAGCGCGCTGTCGGCCGCATTGATCCAGTCCTTGACCGACAGAAAGCTGGGGTCCGCCGCCGCCACGCCAATGCTGGCGCTGACGCGCAGATGCGGGTGCTCGCGCACGCGCAGCTGGCTCAGCTGGTTGCGTATGCGCAGGGCCACCGCATAGGCATCGTCCAGATGGGTGTGCATGCACAGCACGGCGAATTCATCGCCTCCGTAGCGGCCGGCCGCGTCATGCGATCGCAGGCAGTGCCGGATGGTCAGGCCGATGGCCTGCAGCACCTCGTCACCCACGGTGTGCCCAAAGCTGTCGTTGATGCGCTTGAAGTGGTCTATGTCCACGATCAGCAGGCAGGCCGAGGTCTGCGTCTGCCGGTAGTCGCGCAGCGCGGCGCGCGCCTTCTGCCACCAGTAGTCGCGGCTGTACAGCGTGGTCAGGGGGTCGATGCGGCTGAGCACCTGCAGCTTCACGTTCTGTCGTGCCAGCTTGCGCACCAGCTGGCGCGTGGACCAGCTGGAGAACACGCTGTGCAGCAGGAGCAGGGGCAGCATGCTCAGTTGCACTGCCAGGCTGGCCTCCCACTCGGGCGCGGGCCGCAGCAGCAGGGCCCCCGCGGCGGCGGCCAGGAAGGTGGCGAACAGCGATTGCAGCCAGCCGTCGCGCGTGGCCGTGTGGTTGCGGTCTGCAATGCTGATGGCCAGCAGCGCAATGCTGGGCAATGCACAGAAATGCATGACGGGAATCCAGCTGCCGATGATCAGCGCATCTATCTTCAGATTGGCGTGTTCGGCGCGGTGGCTGTCACGGCTGTGGCGGGCGTGGAGAAAGGCGATGTGCGGCCAGACCAGGGCGCTCACCAGCACAAAGCCCCAGACAGCCGTGCTGGCGCCCAGCTCGGTCATGGTCGTGCCCACGACGAGGCCACCCAAAGCCATGCTGGAGACGCGCAAGGGATAGGTGCGGCGATGGATGCGCTGGCGCAAGGACATGGCGGTGCGAGCCGAGTGCGCGCCGATTGCCTAGCGCGTCAGAAAGTGTTGTTGCATCAATTTGTATCATTGTCCCCGTGCGTGCGCAACGCCTTAAAGTCCAACGTTGCCCAAAGTTGGCGTTCGGGACACATTGCAGGCTTGCTGTCCTACGCAGTCCCGCCGCCGCGCAGTTTCCTGATGCGCACAATTACTCGCAAAATCAAGCGTCCTGGCCTCATTGGGCGCCTGTTCCGGGATTTGCCGGCGGCAGCGGCATGGCGGTGGAGAACTTGGCGCGCCTGACGCTGAAAAAACTCTTGACATTGCGCACGTTGGCGTCGCCCGTGAATAGCGCCCGGCTCAACTCCAGGTAGGCCGGCATGTCGGGCGCGGCCACCACGAGGATGAAATCAGGCCCCGCCGATACGCGCCAGCACTGCTGCACGGCGTCCAGCGCCACGGCGCGGCGCTCGAATCCGTCCAGCGCGTCACTGTCCTGGCGGTCCAGCGAGACCTCCACAATGGCCTGCAGCCCATGGCCCAGGGCGGCGGCCAGGCGTTCGGGCTGCAGGATGGCCACCTGCCGCTCGATCAGCCCGGACTCCTGCAGCCGCCGCACGCGGCGCAGGCAGGTGGGCGGCGACAGCTGCAGCAGCGCGGCCAGGGCCTGGTTGCTGCGGCTGCAGTCTTCTTGCAGCAGCTGCAGCAGCTGCAGGTCGGTAGCGTCCAGTTGAATGGAATTTTGGTTCATTTTGTTATTTATATTGAAATAATATTTCTTGAATGCCTGATGATGAAATATTAGTTCAATAGATAAGGAAATCTGGAGAGAAATTTCTTTTCAACCTGCGTAGCATCCGTCGTCATCTCGAAACAAGGAGCTTGTCCATGTGTGGCATCGTCGCAGCGGTTTCCTTCCGCGATATCGTCCCCGTTCTCGTCCAGGGCCTGCAGCGCCTGGAATATCGCGGCTATGACTCCTGCGGCGTGGCCGTGCAGGCGCTGGACGCACAGGGCGTGCACAGCCTGGGCCTGCGGCGCGCCCGCTCCACGGCGCGCGTGGCCGAACTCATGGACCAGGTGCAACAGGACAAGGTCATCGGCCACACCGGCATTGCCCACACGCGCTGGGCCACGCATGGCGAGCCGGCGGTGCGCAACGCCCATCCGCATTTCAGCCACGGCCCTGGCGTCTCGCCCGTGGCCGACACCGACCAGCCGGCCCGCGTGGCCCTGGTGCACAACGGCATCATCGAAAACTACGAAGCCCTGCGCGCCGAGCTGCAGTCCAAGGGCTATGTCTTCGCCAGCCAGACGGACACCGAGGTCATCGCCCACCTGGTGGACAGCCTCTACGGCGGCGACCTGTTCGAGGCCGTGCAGGCCGCCACGCAGCGCCTGCATGGCGCCTTTGCCATCGCGGTCATGCACAAGGACGAACCGCAGCGCGTGGTGGGCTCGCGCGCCGGCTCGCCGCTGATCCTGGGCGTGGGCCAGGACGGTGCCGAACACTTCCTGGCCAGCGACGCCATGGCCCTGGCCGGCGTGACCGACCAGATCGTCTACCTGGAAGAGGGCGACATCGTGGACCTGCAGCCTGGCCGCTACTGGCTGGTGGGCAAGGGCGGCGAGCGGCTGGCGCCCGAGCAGCGCCCCGTGCGCACCGTGCACGCCCACAGCGGCGCGGCCGAGCTGGGTCCCTACCGCCACTACATGCAAAAGGAAATCTTCGAGCAGCCGCGCGCCATTGCCGACACGCTGGAAGGCGTGCAGGCCATCGTGCCCGAGCTGTTCGACGGCGTGGCCTCGGACGGCAAGGCCGGCACTTCGGCCTGGCGCGTGTTCAAGGAGATCGACCGCGTGCTCATCCTGGCCTGCGGCACCAGCTACTACAGCGGCTGCACGGCCAAGTACTGGATCGAGTCGCTGGCCGGCCTGCCCTGCAGCGTGGAAGTGGCCAGCGAATACCGCTACCGCACCAGCGTTCCCCATCCCAAGACCCTGGTCGTCACCATCAGCCAGTCGGGCGAGACCGCCGACACCCTGGCCGCGCTGCGCCATGCTCAGAACCTGGGCATGAAGCACACGCTGACCGTCTGCAACGTGGCCACCAGCGCCATGGTGCGCGAATGCGAGCTGGCCTACATCACGCGCGCCGGCGTGGAGATCGGCGTGGCCTCCACCAAGGCCTTCACCACCCAGCTGGCGGGCCTGTTCCTGCTGACCCTGGCCCTGGCCCAGTCGCAAGGGCGGCTGAGCGAGGAAAAGGAGCAGCAATATCTGGCCGCCATGCGCCACCTGCCCGTGGCCCTGCAATCCGTGCTGGCGCTGGAGCCCCAGGTCATCAGCTGGTCCGAGGACTTCGCCAAGCGCGAGAACGCGCTCTTCCTGGGCCGTGGCATCCACTACCCGATTGCGCTGGAAGGCGCGCTCAAGCTCAAGGAAATCAGCTACATCCACGCCGAGGCCTATCCGGCCGGCGAGCTCAAGCACGGCCCGCTGGCCCTGGTGGACAGCGCCATGCCCGTGGTCACGGTGGCGCCCAACGACGAGCTGCTGGAAAAGCTCAAGAGCAACATGCAGGAAGTGCGTGCGCGCGGCGGCGTGCTCTATGTGCTGGCCGATGCCAAGACCAACATCGAAAGCAGCGAAGGCATGCACGTCATCCGCATGCCCGAGAACTACGGCGCGCTCAGCCCCATCCTGCACGTGGTCCCGCTGCAACTGCTGGCCTACCACACGGCCTGCGCACGCGGCACCGATGTGGACAAGCCGCGCAACCTGGCCAAGAGCGTGACGGTGGAGTGAGGCGGGGGCCGGGGTAGGGCGCATATTCTGGGTAATTAAAGTCGTAAACACGCAAATAAAGTCGTAAACAAGCCTCCAGCATTCATGCAGGTCTGCGCCGTGGTTGTTTGTGACGGTAAAGTCGTAAACTCGAATTTGACGGTTAACGAAGACTTGGATGTGGGTAGGTAACCTAAGACAGATTTGGGCTTGTTGCTATAAAAAAAAGAGAGCGCACGGCTCTCTTTTTTGGTTAGATGGGAATTTCATGTGGTTCGAGTAAGTGTACATGCAGCAATGACCACAAGAGGCTGGTTGACGAGATTTAGCGGAGACAACCAGACGACGGCTCTCGACCCATTGCAGCCATTTGCTGTGACCAAGCGGAGAGCAACTTCACCGCTCAATCTTGCCACTCACGTCAAACTCGCGCAGAGTCTTTTCGACTTCGTCGGCAGACCTTATCGCGTCGCCTCAATGCGCGCCTAACCTAACTGATGCCTGCCATGGTAAGCATGCATGTGCCGGTCAGATATTTGACGCTGGGACATTGGGGTGAACCAAAGTGAGCGTCGATAGGTCCACATCTGATCGTGCGTATAGTCTGGGCGTCGATTCTTCAGGAATGCCTTCAAGCATAAGTAGCGCTTTCGCTTGATCGAAAGCCGCCTGAACTGACTTCCCAAAACCTATTGCTGAGTAGAACTGGGACGAGAAGGTGATGGCAGCATCATCTCCAATGGAGGTGACCATTCCAACGGCCACTTCCACCTTCTCCGCACAAGCTTCGGCCTGACGGAAAGAGTGACAGGTGTTGAAGAAAGCCAATCGAACGGACTCAGCGGCTAGTGCCATTGCTGCGACAACCCCCGCCATCGGAACCAGTTTTGCTTTCCCTTCGGAGTCTAGTAGTACGAGCTCGTCCTGTTCTGATCCGTGTCCACTGAAATGAACGATCGTTGGTTGCAGCTCGTTGATGGCTTGCAAAATGTCGGGAGCTCTTACCGCCCATCGCGACTCCAACTTGACCGAATCGCGGTACTGGGAAGCTCGAAGGCGAGCCTCAATGCTCCTTACTTCTTCGTCTAGCAAGAGGCGCTTCTGCGCGCCTTCAGCTGGATCGGCTGCGAAAAATGCGACGATGATCTTTTCCGGAACTCGCTTCAAATTCTCAATCTCCGTTCTAAATTCGTTGTGAATTTCATTGTGTTGATGGATGGTGCGGCTGATGGATTGCATACGCCGATCTGCGGACTGCACCTCTCGTTCCTGCTCGGCAAGTCGTATCTTTTCAGCCTTTGCATGCTCTTCGCTTAGGCGCCGTTGACTATCTGCTACGCGCGCCTCTGCTCGAGCAATCTGCTTATCGAAATTTGACACCTCTGTGTCGTACCTATGTGCTTCCTTTTCATGCGTCTCGAATTGCCGTAAATATGTAGAGATGGCCGAAGGTGTCTTTGACCGAGAAGCTAATGCACGCGCATTCGCCGCTTTTCCCCTAGCCTGGGTTGCCCTCATGTTCTTGTCTGCACGATTTTTCCGAAGTCTCTGCACCTCCTGCTCCCGTTGCCGGAGTTGCGATATATACATCGATACGCTCATTGGCCCTTACCTCTCAGTATGCTTCGATGTTTTCATCTAATAATCTAGTTATTGGCACTAGTCCAGCACAGAAGATTTTTACACTAAATAGCAATAGAATATTCAGTTCGAATTATCACTAGATTTAGACGAAAAATCAAAGTTGTCACAAATTATATATAAAGATTGTAGCTGCCCCCGGTATATGGAAGCAAGCCGGCTATGGCTTCTTAGGCAAAATTAAAAGGTCTCAGAAGGCAACTGATCTGGGGACTGCTCACGGCCGAGACTGACATTTCACAAGCGCGCGTGTCAGCCTACGCCGGAAATTCCCGCGTAGCTGGCGTGGAGCCCCTGCAACGCGGCAACTTCGGTCCGTTGAGGAGTGCATCCTGTATAGACATTTACTCGATGGGAGACCATCATGGGAACCGTTGGGAACTTCATTCATCGCGAGCCTTGGAAGAAGGGTAAGCCCGTCGGCACAAAAGGTGCCCTTCAAACTCAATGACATTTGGGTGCTACGCGTTCGGCTCCAGATGGATGGCAGGGTTCGTGACAGCAAGCTGCACGGCTGTGACCTCGTCGCACTCGAGGTTCGGGACATGTGCTATGGCGATCAGGTAGCGACGCGCGCCCTCATCATGCAGCAGTAGACACGGCGACCGGTTCAGTTTGAAATCACTCAGGCTGGGCTCCAGGCTGGCCAGCGTCGCGCTCTATCAGCCTGAGAGGTTGCTCACCCGGACGCCTTCATTCAATGCCGGCCAGCGAATCTCGCTGTCACAATGAATGGGTAGTGTGCGGCACTAAAGTACTATCAGTTGGGCATCAATGATGGCAGGGAGGCCACGGATGAGTAGCGAATATCTGATGAGGTTCCTTGACATTGGGGCTATTGATCTCAAGGGCGATGACTCCAGGCTCGAAAAGCTGCGGGCAACTGCGAAAGACCTGTCGGCGGTTCTCAAGAAAGCACCGGCCAAGACAGCCAGCTTCACGATGGTCGCAGCAGACCCGGGCGTTGCATCTGACGATCCGACCATTCAGGAAGCGATGGCGGCGCTGCGCAAACAGTGGGAAACTGTATCTAACGCATTCTCGAGCCCTCCCGTGGCCATCCTTCGGGCCGTCCTCCTCGACGCCGTCGTCCAAGCGGGCCGCGCGGACGAATCCATCTCAGTTGCTTTCGTAAACACTGCACGCAACGCTCTTGCGCACGCCGAAACTGCGGATGAGGCTGTGGTTTGGCGCGAAGCAGTCGCCGAGATTGAAGCCAAGGTGGATGCCCGCGCCGAGCAGGAGTGGGCGACACCGGAAATGATTTCGGTTGACCCCCTGCAGTACACCCCACCCGCTGCGGTAACACTCAAATTCAAAGCGCCAACTGTTGACCGCGAAGCGCTCCAGTCGGAAATTCAACGTGCATCGGGGCCTTGGGGTGGCAGCTCGTCGAACCAGCACTCGCCTCAGAACAACCCGCAGGCGTGGGCCGCATCGTTCGCGGACAAGATGGCCACCACAATCGCCGACGAACTGGAGACGTTGAGTAAAGGACTCGCGCCGGCCCCTGTCGACCTTACACAGCCGCTGACGACATTGGCGAAGGCAATCACCGCTCACGTCGAAAAGGCGCTTGCCAGCTTCAGTGGTGCCACCGCTGGCCTGCAACGCCGCACGAACTTGCTCTGGTGGAAGGAAGCTCTGTATTCGCCTAGTGTGCACGAGAGCTATCTCGACCTGCCGGCATTCGAGGCAGCCGCCCTGATGGCGCTGGACCTGCACGAGCAGGTCCCAACGTACTCGCCTGCCAGCGTGTCGGCGTTCCTCAAAGAAGCTATCCGCTGTTTGCCGGTAGATCCAGGCGACGCCGAAGGCGGCAAACAGGAAATTGCCCAGTTGGTCAGCGACGCGAGGACCACGGAGTTCATGCAGCCGTTCCGCAATCTCGCCGCGCAGTATGTGCAAGCGGCAGCGGGCCGCGGCCCCTTGCTGTCAGTGATTGGGCATCCCCAGAGCCCCACCGCTGTCGACGCTGCGGCGCTTCGTGCGTTGGCCGGTCTCGACGCATCTACCAAGATGACGCCCTCTGAATGGGGCACCTACCTGTTCCGCGAACTCCAGAGCGCACGGGCGACCAACGCCAACGCCAAGCGTCCCAAGAAGAAGTAGGCCGGTATGGACCAATGTCCGCATCCTCGATGCTCCGCTGACGACAACATCACCTGCTCGCTTGGCCACATCAAGCTGGAGCAGTGTCCAGAGTGGAAGAAGGTGGTCAAGACGCCAACCACGGCAGAGCCAGCTTCGGACGAACTGGCTCTGCCGTGGAGCGGTTCCGCTATGGGCGAATCCGACCTGAATTTCGTGAGCGGCAGGAGCAAACCCATTACTGTAGGCATCGTGGGGCCGGAAAGCTCTGGCAAGACCACCGTGCTAGGCGCGCTCTATCTGCTCCTAGGAAGAGGCAATCTGACGCCTGACGAGAGTCAGTTCAGCAACTCGTACACGCTTGCCGGGTGGGAAGCGGTCGCGAATTGCCTTCGCTGGAAGCCAGGCCAAGCTCCGCACTTCCCTCCCCACACGCCCAGCCGGGCCGCGCGTGCTCCAGGGATGCTCCATCTGGCTTTCCGGCGAAATGATGGGTCGCTTCGCGACCTGCTCTTCGCTGATGCCCCGGGTGAATGGTTCCAGAAGTGGGCCGTCAACCAGAATGCAGCGGACGCCGAAGGTGCCCGCTGGATTGCCAGGCATGCGGACGTCACGCTGCTCATCGCCGACCGTCAAGCACTTGCGGGACCCAAGATGGGCACCGCGCGAAACGAGTTCCAGTTGCTGGCTCAGCGCGCGGTCACCGAAGCCCAAGGCCGTCGACTGGCGCTCGTATGGACCAAGGGGGATGTCGAGGTGGCGCCAGCGATGGAAGCCCAAATCCGGAAGGCCGTGGGCTCCGTGGATTTCAGCGTCCCTGAGTTCACCGTCAGTGTTTTCAAGCGTGACGAGGTCGACGCGGCCTTGGGCTTCCAGAAGCTGTTCAGCTGGATCCTTGAAACAAAGCGCCCTGGCGTGCAGTTGCCCACATCCGAGGTGGCCGGCCACGACCCGCTGTTTCGCTTCGGTAGGAGATAACCGGTGTCCGCCCAACACAGCATCCTTCTGGTCGGTGAGTCGAACGTCGGCAAGACGCACTACGGCGCGCAGTTTTTGAAGCGCCTGATGGTCGAAGCATGTGCGCTCAAACGCAATGGCGCCGCAACGAATCTGGAAGCCTTCACCACTGCGCTCGGTTGCCTCGCTGACGGCAAAGCAACTAACCATACGCCTGTGAGTACCTACGTCGAGAGCATCTGGCCTATAAAGGACGATGCCGGCCGCACCGCCGAGCTCGTCTGGCCGGACTACGGCGGCGAACAGGTTCGCAACCTCGTGACCCAGCGCCGCATCCCTGCTCCCTGGCGGGAGCGAGTTTTGGAGGCTACAGACTGGGTGGTGCTGCTTCGGCTGCACTCGCTGCGTGCGGAAGATGACCTTTTCTCCCGGCCGTTGCAGTCGTTCGCCAACGCTGAGACCAAAGAAATCACCGAGTTCCAGCCTTCCGACCAAGCGAGGACCATCGAGCTGCTGCAGATGCTGCTGTACCTCGCCCAGTTCAACCTTGACCGTAAGCTGCGCAAACCTCGCTTGACCGTGCTGCTGAGCTGTTGGGACGAACTTGAAACCAGTGAGCTGCCGGAAAATCTGCTCGCAGCAACTCTGCCGATGTTCTGGGCGTTCATCCGGAGCAACTGGGAGTCGCCAACGGTCATGGGGCTGTCTGCCCTGGGAAAGGCACTCAGCATGACCGAATCGGACCCGGATTACGCGATTCGCGGCCCCGAGGAGTTCGGCTATGTCATCTTGCCCCATGGCAAGAAGGACAACGACATCACCCTGCCGATCCAGTGGCTGATGAGCACATGGGCCTGAGCGAAAATGAAATTTGAACAGGCCGTCTACGGCCAGGTTGGCGAACGCGGGCATGGCCTGCGGCAGTCGAGCGACAAGTCCCAGATCGCGGCGGAAATCTATGGTCGGTTGGACCTGCCCGACAGTGTGCCCGGCGGCGTGCAGGGGTGGTCCCCATTTGTTCGAGGCTTCCCCGTTGCTGACCGCTATGTGATTGCGAAGACCTTCCTGGACTCTACCGCGTCTCGCGGAGGCATGGTCCTGTCTCACGCACTCATCATGAGCCTGGATGACGTCTGCGGCGTGGACAGCCTCGCCACGCTATTCGGGCTTCTGGCAACGGCGGTAGACGAGTTCCCAACCTTGATCACGACTTTCGACCATGAGCCTGCTGGCGGTCATGACACATACGCACCAGAGTTGGTCGGCGCGGCCAACGCGCTAGCGACGCAGCAGCAATTGCCGATCGTCAGCGTGGGCGTGCCTGGTTTTGAGAACCTTGTCGATGCGCTGTGGCAGAACCTCTCGCCTCAGATGCGACGCTCGTTCGCGTTTCGGCTGAGCTTTGGCCCGAGCGACTTGGTTGAGCAGCCGTTGCCCACAATAGTCTGTACCCCCGAGCAACTGCGTGCTCGGTGGACGAAACATGCCTTGGTCAAGCCGGACGATGTCACGCCTGTGTCCGCAGTGGCTGAAGTTCTTTGCGGCCAACGTCCGCTCGCTCCGCTACTTGCGCTTGCCGGCGACATTAGCGTGGCACTCACAACACTGAAGGACCTGAGCCGCATCGAGCGATTGCACGACCTCCTTGCCGGCGAGGGCGAGTTCGATGACCTCGTCTGGGCAGTTCGGCTTGTCGATGGGCTTTCCGCAGATCCAAAGGTCGGCGCTGCTAGCAAGAGCGCGCTCTTGGACAAGCTTGTAGTACTCGCTGCCGGCGCGAGCGTCAAGCATATACTCGTCATGAGGAACCTGCTTTTGGCCGGGTTCGCCAAGGCAGAGCAGCTCTGGTCGGCCGTCGAGCACGCGGTGAGCACATTCAAGTTTGAGCCTGCTGAGGACGCTGAATTGAGCGACCTCGCACAGGCAGCTGTCGACGCTGATCTGGCGTTCGCGCCTTGGCGCGGCGCTGTAACTGCCGGCCTGCTCACTGCCGGACGGAAGGACGGCGCGCCCATCTTCAAGGCCGCCTGGCGTTGGGCGGAGACAAGTCCGCCCGCCTTCTCTGCTGTCTTGGACGTTTTGCCGGCCGAGCCCGCATTCGAGAGACGGCTGGCCGATGTCGCGCCCAAGAAGCTGCATGTCGCCAAGCTCGATTCGCTGCTCGCGCCGCTGTTGAAGAAGCGCTGGTTGGTTGCCCACGGTGTAGTGCTGGCAGCGACGCTGCCGCCCCGCGATGCTGCGCGTCAACAACTCAAGGTCGACAAGGCCATCGGCAGTTTGGATGGACTGAAGTCCGCGCTGAGCCACGCGAGTCCGGCACAGTTGCTGGAGTGCGCAGTCGCTGAGAAGGACACTCGCCTTGTGGCGATGGCAGCGGACGCCGCGGTGTCGGACCCTCGCGTGCTCTCTGGCATCAGGGGCCAGGAAATCATTGAGCAGCAGGTTTGGAGCGCTGCGATCAAGAAGAAGCCGTCCCTCTGGGATGCTCCCAACAAGCCCGCGCAGGTCCGCGATACGGTTCTGACGCAACTTCTTGAAGACCAGCCGGTCGAATCCAGTCTGCTCGACGTCCTGGCGCAGACACCGCTTGCAGACGTCTCGTTGTTCCCGCGGCGCGCCGAACTTTGGCTTCAGCTGCCGCAGCGTGATGCCTACCTCCGCGCCACTGCTGCCGGTTGGCTGGACGAAGCGGTCAAGCGCGGCAAGGTGGCCGCGCCTGATACGCAACTCGAACGAGCAATTATCACTAGCGCTCAGCTGGAGCCGGTGCTTACGCGTGCAACCGTGGCTGTGGACACGCGTCTTGCGATAGTCGGCGCGCTTGCATCCTTCACAGAGGACATGTTCGTCGCCTGGTTGGTCAATATGCTTCGAAGCTCGTCGAGGCTGCCGGCCGCGACGTCGGAGCAAATCGGGACGCTCATCGCAATGCGTCGTTGGGAACGGGCTGCCCGCTACCTGGGAGACCGGCTGCGCGAGCATCGCCAGGACCTTCTTCCCGCGCTGCAGAAATGTGCCGGTTTGCTTGGACCAATCACTCGATGGTTGCTTGGGATTTCGGTTCCTACCGTTTCGGAAAAGTGGGCCGCACTCGAGGAAGCGGCTTGCGACCTGTACCCAAGCGGCCCGGACCTAGAGCTTGTGTGGTCTAGCGCCGGAGGAAAGCTTTCCGAACTGCCGAGCGCAAATCTAAGCGGCGCAGCACGTTGGCGCAAGGCGTTGTCCTTCATCCGCATCGGCGGTCGCCCGCATCCTCACGACCTCCTTGCGCAGATGTGCAGGGACTACCCCCGCAACGAACAGCTGCGCCTGTACGCAAGCGACTCAGATATTGTCGGTCGCCGCTGAGGCCAGCCCAGATTTCTCTACTATGACCACCCCTGGCTACCCACAAGGACGCGCGCTGCTTGTCGGCGTGTCCGAGTACCAACGCATTTCGAGCCTTCCTGATGCCATTCAGAACGATGTGAAGGACGTCGCGGCAACGCTGTCGTCGCCAACCTACTGTGGCTACTCGCAGGAGAACGTCGTTTCTTTGCTCAACGCTGATGCCACGCGCAATGCTGTGCTCGAAGGTTTGAGCGACCTGGCAGCGCGAGCAGTCGAGGATGACACCGTCTGCGTCTACTTCTCCGGCCACGGCACGGTGTTCGAAAGCCCAGACGGCGACGATAGTGCGTTGCTGACGGTGGACAGCGACCTTTCCGATGTCGCCGGCACGGCTATCAGCTCAGGCGACTTGGCGACCGCTCTAGGCCAAATCAAGGCAGAGCGGGTCCTCGTCTTCATCGACTCGTGTCATGCAGGCGGTACCAGGATCGCGAAGGGGCTGACGGACGACCAGGGACACGAATTCAAGTCTGGCTACAGCGAGACCGCGTTCGCAAAGCTCGCGGTCGGCCGAGGCCGCGCCTTGATGGCATCGTGCCGCGCCGACGAGGAGTCGAGCGTCATTCTGGGCGCTAGGAACAGCGTATTCACCACGGCCTTGCTGGTCGGCCTTCGAGGCGCCGCTGAGAAGGACGGCAGCGGCGTCATCAAGGTGTTCGACCTGTTCGAGTACGTCGCAGATAAGGTTCCCAAGTCGGTCGCGGGCGACCAGCATCCTATCTTCAAGGCGGACAACCTCGAGCAGAACTTTCCGGTCGCGTTGAGTCGCGGAGGAAAGAAGTCACCCACGGGCACTCCTGCGCCATCAAAGCCTGTTGATGCCGACCGCTGGAGCCAGTTGGAGGCGTGCCTCATCGAGTTGTTCCCAACCGGGCCCCGTGATCAGGAGTTGTGGACACGAGCTGGTGGCGACCTGTCGAAGCTTCAGCTCTATGGGCCAGGGCAGGCTACTTGGCACTCTGCGCTGCGCACTCTCAAGCAAGGTGGCGGAGGCCGAAGCATCACCTTTGATTCGCTGCTTGCAACTGCAAGGGAAGACTTTCCAATGCACGCGCAGTTGCAGGTTCTGGGAGGCTTTTGAGACCGTTCTCGAGAAGCTTGGCGCCGTTAAACCTCAACGCTGCGAATATTGAAGGTGCGCTGCGTGGTGCGCCGGGCCGGCAACAGCAACGCGCGGGACCAACACAAGACCTGCCTTGCTCAAGGAACTGTTCTGCACCGGGACAGTAGCCATCGAGAACGTTGCTCATTAGACTGTGCTGAACATGATAGGGAGGCGTGCCCATAGAGGCCGTAGAGCTTATGGATTTGTTCGTGCTGCAAGGCTGTGCGGAGAACCAAGCGTTGGTGGTGGCCAGACGGGGCCCGGATACCGCAGTCGCAAGGATCGACTTGGCTCACCCAGAGATTCAGTCGTTCATCCAGTTCGCCGACCAAGTGGAGCACGTCGTGCTGGGCGGTGAGCGGCCTACGCCGGCTCAGCTCGACGCCGTCGGAACGCGCCTCTTCGACCACATCTTTCAAGGCGAAGTTCTGCGGTTGTACAACCGTGTTCCGAGTCCCAACTTCAGCATTCAGATTGCCACCGACGAACCAAGCGTTCAGCGGATTCCATGGGAGTTCATCCGACCTCATGACCGCCTGGCGGTGCCTCATCGGGACCGCTGTGTCGTTCGTGTCCTTCCCATCTGCGCGCCGTCGGATCCAGCGCCGACCAGGTCGCTCAAGAAGCTCAAGGTGCTCTTAGCGGTTGCGGACCCTGTTGACCAGGCCGGTGTGGGGTGGCAGGACGTTGAGTACAACGTCCGTCGCGCCTTCGAAGCGCAAACGGATGGACTCGCAACTCTCAAGGTCATCCCTGCAGCGACAAGTCAGGCCTTGCTGCAGGCCCTGGATGCGGACTCCTATGATGTCTTTCACTTCTTGGGTCATGGCTGCATCGTGGAGGGAGAGGGCCGCCTTGTGCTGGTTGACGTTGCCACCAAGAAGTCGGACTACATCACAGCGGAGCAGGTGGCCGTCGCGTTGGGTGGGCAGAACCTTCGGCTGGTCCTCCTCAGTGCTTGCCTGACCGCGGCTGGGAACTTCAAGGACGACTTCGGGCCGGTTGCGACGGCGCTCCTTCGCAACGGAGTTCCAGCGGTTGTGGCGAATCAAACCTCGATTCCGACCAAGTCCGTGGCTCCGTTTGTCGGGGCGCTGTATCAGCGGTTGCTCCGTGAGGGGAACATTGATTCAGCGGTGATGTCGGGACGGGTCGCGCTGCAGGATGCGCTGCGCAAGGCCATGCCTCCAGCAAGCGCGGTAGTCGAATGGGGCATTCCTGCCCTATACAGACTGCCTGGCGGTGATCAACTCTTCGTGCCGCGGGGAGACTTGCAATGAAGCCAAAAAATCCGTTCAGCATCGTCAATCGTCCCGTCGAGTTCATGTCTGCGCGGAAGGCCGCCGAGGACATCATCAGCACGACCTTGAAGAAGCAGTCAAAGACGCTGGCCATGGACCGTGTGCCGCCAGGCCTGATGGAGGCGTTGGTAACTGGTTCGAGTCAGGTCTGGCCGTCCACGCCTACCAAAACCACGAAGCGCCGCGGCGCTAAGGCTGCTTTACCGGTCGGCCCGGATTTGCCTGGTGACGTGCTGAAGGTCGTTGAGCGTGCTGCCTCTGGGACCATCGCCAACACCGTTGGGATTTTGGACTTAGGTGCTTGGGTTGGGCTGCTGCCGGTCTCGTTGACACCGACCTAAGCTTCTTGAGCTTGCTCGAA
>ERZ1292623.643-Hain-H51-01um-R1-643-length-36476-cov-6_pt1 | contig 36476 bp, 34 predicted proteins | sample MGYA00564398_ERZ1292623 | MGnify/ENA primary metagenome ERZ1292623 (study PRJEB36523, sample SAMEA6512633) | groundwater metagenome | collected 2019-01-07 | study: AquaDiva: Metagenomics assemblies of 32 groundwater samples
CTGCAGACGCTATCCGGAAGAGGGTTTTTTGCACTCAATTGGTTTTCTTACGCGCAAAGACAACATCTTTCTTTCAACCGGAGCGAGCGGGCTCGAAGCTTTGTACGATGAAATTTTAAAAGGAACTCCCGGAAAAATTATAGAAGAGATAAACGCCAAAGATGAATTGGTTGGATCTGGATTTTTGGTTGAAAGCCGACCTGGCACGGGGCTTATGACCTCTCTTGATTACGGCCTTCAGTTAAAACTTTCGCAGTCTATAAAATCTACGGCGGAGACCTATGGTTTTAAGGGTGGGGCGGGAGTTGTTGTAAACCCCAAGACCGGCGAGGTATTGGCGCTTTCGAGCATACCGGAATTCGACCCGAATATTTTAATAGAAAACCCCAAAAAAGAAATTGTAAACGCCTTGGTTAATGATCCCAAAAAACCATTTTTTAACAGGGCTGTTTCAGGCTTGTATCCGCCTGGTTCAATAGTGAAGCCGGCGGTTGCGGCGGCGGCGTTGGCGGAGGGGATTATTGATTCCAAAAAAGAAATATTAAGTTCAACCCCAATTGTGATTAAAAATCCGTTTTCGCCTGATAAGCCGGATATTTTTCCGGATTGGAAACAGCACGGGTGGGTGGATATGAAGAAAGCGCTCGCGATTTCAAGCGACATTTATTTTTATACCGTTGGCGGAGGGCATGAGAGTCAAAAAGGCCTAGGAGTGTGGAATATAGAAAAATATTTCAGAGAATTCGGTTTTGGAAAAAAAACAGGAATAGATTTGCCGGGAGAAAAAGACGGTTTTCTGCCAGACCCAGAAAAAGAAACAGGAGACGGCAGGAGATGGGGCATTGGCGATACTTACCACTTGGCAATCGGGCAGGGAGATTTGCAGGTAACTCCGGTGCAAATGGCTTTTTATGCTTCGCTACTCGCAGGTTCCGGGGAGGCGATGTATCCGCACTTGGTTGAATCTATTTTAAATAAAGACAACAATATTGCCGAAAAATTTTCTTATTCTTCTCATAAAGTCGATGGAGTAAGCAAGGAAATATTTGATGAAGTAAGAGAAGGCATGAGAGACGCAGTTAAATACGGCACCGCTGTTGGCCTTTCGGGGTACGGGCTAGATATTGCGGCCAAAACAGGTACGGCGGAAATTGGCAATACCGGCAGAGTCCATTCGTGGTCCATCGGATTTTTGCCGTACGATAACCCCAAAATAGCCTGGGCGATAGTCATGGAAAACGGCCCAGTCGCAAACACAGTCGGCGCGACATTTGTAGCTTCTCAAATGCTCCAATGGATGATTGCGAACAACTTTTTACAAAGCCTTTAGATTGGTGTATATTTAAATCTATTATGACAAACCAAGACTCGGAGTATTTTAGCGAAGAAGGGCTTAAAAAGTTAAAGGACGATATCGAAACTCTCAAGACAAAAACCCGCCGGGAAATAGCGGATAGGCTCGAATATGCCAAAAGCCTGGGAGATTTATCCGAAAACTCCGAATACCAGGAAGCTAAGGAGGCGCAGGTTCTAAACGAAACCCAGATAGTCGAGCTTGAAGACGCTTTGCGAAGGGCTGTTGTTGTAAAAAAGAGCAACGGAAAAGATTATATAGATATCGGTTCGAGAGTGGTTCTGGAAAGAACCGACCAGCCGGGGACAAAATTGGAGTTTTTCGTGGTTGGTTCAAACGAGTCTTCTCCGGGGGAAAATAAGATCTCAAACGAATCTCCGCTTGGGGGAGCGCTTTGGAAGCGCAAAAAAAATGAAGTCGTCTCCGTGCCTACGCCAAAGGGCAAGGTCGAATACAAAATTTTAGAAATTTTTTAATTTTAATTTCAAGATGGCAAGTTCGGGAGAGGAAATCAGAAGTTTCCGCCTCAAAAAACTGGAAACCCTGCAAAAAAATGGGATAAATCCTTATCCTTCAAAAGTTTCTTTTAAAATTTCTGAAATAAAGGAAGTAAGAAAAAATTTCAAGAAACTCGAAAAATCAAAAAAATCATTGGGAATCGCGGGCAGGGTTATGGCCAAGAGGGAACACGGCGGTTCGATATTTTTTGACCTTTTGGCAGGAGAATCTTTCCAGGTTTTCATGTCCAAAGACAAAATTGGCGAAGAAAATTTCAATCTTTTTTCGGAAACCATTGATGTCGGCGATTTTGTCGCCGTTTTTGGGAAACTGTTTACGACCAAAAAGAAAGAGCCTACCATAGACGCCCAAAAGTGGGAAATAATTTCCAAATCTTTATTGCCTTTGCCGGAAAAATGGCACGGGCTTTCGGATGTCGAAGAAAGATTCCGCAAAAGATATTTGGATTTGCTTATGAACAAAGAAGCTATGGGTAGGTTTGCGCGGAGGTCGGCCATAATTTCGGAAATGAGGAATTTTTTCGATTCCAGCGAATTTATTGAGGTGGAAACCCCCATGCTTCATTCGGTTGCCGGAGGCGCCTTGGCAAAGCCTTTTATTACCAGACACAATGCTTTGAATATCGACCTTTATTTGAGAATTGCGCCGGAGCTTTATCTAAAAAAACTCCTGGTAGGCGGTTTTAAAAAAGTTTATGAGATCGGCAAGAGTTTCAGAAACGAAGGCATAGACTCCAAACACAACCCGGAATTTACGACCATTGAATGGTACGCCGCGTACTGGGACGAAGAGGATATGATGCAGTTTACGGAAAAGTTTTTTAAGCATATCGTAAAAAAAATTACCGGAAAATCAGAAATAGAGTACCAGGGAAAGGCCGTTTCTTTTTCCGGGAAATTCCAGCGAGTTACGTTCAAAGACGCGCTTGCGCGATACGCGCAAATTATAGATTACGACAAAGAGTCGCGCGAATCTTTTGGGCTTATCGCAAAACGTTTCGGAATAGAGCCGGAGGCGTATGAATCCAAAGCCAAAATTGCCGACGAGATTTTTAAAAAGGTTTGCAGGCCGCATATGCAAAAGCCGATTTTTTTGACAAACCATCCGCTCGAAATTTCGCCTTTGGCAAAAAAACATGAAAACAAGAACGAGGTTCGCAGATTTCAGCTTATTGCAGGCGGGCTTGAGCTTGTAAACGCCTTTTCGGAATTAAATGATCCGTTGGACCAGTTGGAAAGATTCAAAGAACAGGAAAAGATGAAAAGAGCGGGAGAAAAAGAATCGCACCCGATTGATGAAGAATATACCGAGGCTTTGGAATACGGTATGCCTCCCGCGGCTGGTGCCGGGCTTGGAATAGACCGACTAGTAATGCTTTTGACCGACGCAGAAAATATAAAAGAAGTTATTTTGTTCCCCACAATGCGGCCGAAATAACGCCACTTCTATGTTGTTTTAAGTTCTGTTATAATTATGTTATGAAAACTATAACTATTCCAAAAAGAGTAATCAAAAATGACGATATTGTTCTTGTTCCCAAAAAGGAATACGAGAAGCTTTGGAATTTTTGGGCGAGCGCAGAATTTTTGACTAAGAGAGACAAAAAATCCATAGAAAAAGGTTTTCAAGAAATAAAAAATGGAAAATTTTTCAACTCCAGAGAAGTCAAAAAAGCACTGGGATTATAGTCTTTCGGGCCAAGCTCTAAAAAATCTTAAGCGTTTTCCAAAGCACGAACAAAAACGCATTTTCAGAGTTTTAGAAAATATGAAATCAGATTTGTTTGGAGGAGATACAAAACCCATTCAAGGTGAAATAAATCTCTATCGCAGAAGAGTTGGCGACTATAGAATTTACTTCAGGCCTATTTTAGAACAGAAAATTTTCTGTATTCCAAGTATTATTAGAAGACAGAGTCATTAAAAAGTAATTTAGCTTAGTTTGGCTTTGTAAAACAGCACGAGTTATCCACTTGTGCTGTTTTTATATTGTGGGATATTATATAAACGAGGTGGGAAAATGTGGAAAAACCTGTGGATAATGTGGATAAGTTAGAGCTAGCGAGAATTTATCCATCTCGCCGAAGCCCTCGCCTTGCCGAAGCCTTCGGCGAAGCGCAGGTTGGCGAAGGCGGATTACACCCCAATTAATACGCTTTGCGCTTATGCTAATCGGAGAATATCTACATACCATAGACCAAAAGAACCGCCTCTCAGTTCCTTCAAAATTTCGCAAAGAACTTGGGAAGATTGTAGTTGTATCTCGAGGTTTGGATAAATGCCTTTTTTTATACACTATCGAGGCCTGGAAAAAACTTGCCGAGAAATTGGCAACAGAACTGCCATGGGGGAAGGCTGAAAACAGAAGTTTTATGCGCACAATGATTGCCGGAGCTGCGGATATTCAGATAGACGCTCTTGGAAGAGTTTTATTACCGGAAAATCTTAAGAAGTTCGCTTCTTTGGAAAAGGACGCAATGGTTGTGGGGCTTTATAACAGGGTTGAAATCTGGAATCCGGAGATTTGGAAAGCGTACAGCGATTCTGCAAATCAAAATACAGAGCTTATTGCCGAGAAATTAGGAGAGTTGGGGATGTACTGATATGCATATTTCTGTTTTAACAAATGAGATTTTGGAGCATTTTAATCTCAAGCCTGGGGAGAATGTGATAGACGCGACTTTGGACGGGGGAGGCCACAGCAAATTGTTTTTACGGGTTGTAGCGCCGAACGGCAAGGTGTTGGGCATAGAACAAGATGCCGGAATGATAAAATCTTTGAAGTCCGAACATTTGGAGAATTTGATTGTGGCCCAAGGGAATTTCAGGAATATTGTCGAGATTGCCAGAAAACATAATTTCAATCCCGACGCGATATTTTTCGACCTCGGAATGTCCACGTGGCACATTAAAGAAAGCGGAAGAGGATTTTCGTTCCAAAGACTTGATGAGCCCCTGGATATGAGATTTTCCGACGAAGCCGAAATTACCGCCGCGGAAATATTGAATTCATATACCGACGATAAAATCGCTGAAATTTTCAAAGAGTACGGAGAAGAAAAAAAGGCCAGATTTTGGGCAAAACGGATAGTTGAAAAGAGAAAATTAAGGAAAATATTAACCGTGGGGGATTTAATCGGCGCCTTAGGCATGAACCATCCAAAAGTTTTGGCCAGAATATTCCAATCCTTGAGAATTTTTATAAATGACGAATTAAACGCTTTAAGCGAAGGCTTAAGCGGAGCTGTAGAAATATTGAATGTCGGCGGGCGAGTTGCTGTTTTATCGTACCATTCGCTTGAGGACCGGTTGGTAAAGAACTTTTTTAAAGGTTTGGAGAAAGAGGGCAAGGGGAGTACATCCAAAAAGCCGATTGTTCCGTCAATTTATGAAGTAAGAATTAATCCAAGCGCTAGGTCGGCAAAACTTAGAATTTTTATAAAATGACAGATTTTTTAAACATATTAAATAACAACATGGCCAAAGAAAGGCTTGTGAAATTAGGGGGAGCTTCTCTTGCGCTGCTTTTTGTATTTTATTTGTATCTTGTGGGTTCCCTGGTGGGAGCCAAGGCCCAAGAGAGCCATTTATTGGGAGTTTTAGAAAAGGAAACCCAAAAACTTTACGAAGCCGAGAGCATGTTAATGGCGGAAGGCAAAAATTTACGTTTGTCGTTTTTCAAGGATTTGGGCTATGAAGAGCCTTTAAAATTTGATTTAATAAAGCCTACTTCAAATGTGGCAGGAATCGCACAATCGTCTATCCACCAATAGGATCAGGATCGCCGCTTTTTTTGTTTTGGCGGTTTTTTTATTCATAGGTTTTAAGCTTTTTAATTTGCAGGTTTGGGACTCCAAACGATTCAAGGAGCTTTCTTCGGACCTAATATTTTCTCAAAATAGAATCGAAAAAAGAGGCGAAGTCTACTTTTCTCCGCAAGGCGGGCGTCCATCCACCGCGGCATCTACAAAAAAAGGATATTTGCTCTATATAAATCCTAAAATTTTAGAAGATTCAGCCTCGGCATTTTTGGCGCTAAGTTCTTTTTTTGCCTTGGATGAAGAAGATTTTTTCGCGAAATCGCAGAAAAAGAACGATCCCTTTGAAATTTTAAAAAAGAGGCTCGAAAACCAAGATTCTGAAATTGTAGAATCATGGAAAATAAAAGGAGTTGGAACCGTGGAAGATAAATGGCGGTTTTATCCTGGAGGATCCGCTGCCAGCCATGTCCTGGGATTTGCCGCTGAAAATGCCGGGGAGTGGGAGGGAAAATATGGTATTGAAAAATTTTACGAAAATGAACTATCTTCTGGCGAAGACGTGCATTTAACGATAGAGCCAAGTGTCCAGGTTTTTGCGGAGCTGGAACTTAAAAACTTTATGGAAAAATGGAACGGCGCGAGCGGCGGGGTTGCCGTAGTGAACCCCAAAAATGGCGATATTTTAGCCATGGCTGCTCTCCCGAATTTTGACCCGAACAAGTTTCAGGAAGAAAAGAACTTGCAAGTTTTTTTGAATCCTTTTTCTGAAAAAATCTTTGAACTTGGTTCAATAATGAAACCGATAACAATGGCATCGGCATTGGATTCCGGCAGCATCTCTCCCAATACAGAGTACTTTGACAAAGGTTTTGTGGAAGTGAGCGGAAAGCGTTTGAACAATTTTGACGGCAAAGGAAGGGGATTGCGCAACATGACGCAAGTTCTGGAGGAATCGCTCAACACTGGAGCGGTATTCGCGATGCAGCGCATGGGCAAGGAAACTTTCAGGGACTATTTGCTCAAATTTGGATTTGGGCAAAAAACGGGAATAGATTTGCCCGGAGAAATAAAAAGCAACTTAAGAAATTTGGATTCTGGTAGAGAGATTGAGTTTGCCACAGCTTCTTTTGGTCAGGGAATCGCCGTTACTCCGATTTCAATGATTTCGGCTCTTAGCGCGCTGGCAAATGGCGGCAAAGTGGTTTTTCCGCATCTTAAGGTTCTGGATTCAAAGAGCCAGGAAGGGGCGGAAGCAATAAGCGAAAAGGCATCGCAAAATATTTCCAAAATACTTGTCGATGTGGTGGATAATACTTTAGCCGGCGGAACTGCTAAAATAGATGGATACAGCATTGCCGCAAAGACCGGAACCGCTCAAATTCCGGATTATAAAAACGGCGGGTACGGGGATGAATTTCTCCATTCGTTTTTCGGGTATTTCCCCGCATATGACGCGAAATTTCTCATATTTTTATTTTTGGAGAAACCTGTGGGGGTTCGTTATGCTTCACAAACTCTTACAGAACCATTCACAAACATTACAAAATTTCTTATAAATTATTATACGGTTCCTCCGGATAGATAGCATGATAAAAAATATGATAAAAAAAATTTTGGTATGGGAAGCAAAAGTTGCTTTGGCGCGCCACAAACCGCGCATAATCGGCATTACTGGTTCGGTTGGCAAATCTTCCGCAAAAGGACTTATCGCCTGTGTTTTGGATAAAAGATTTAATGTCAGAGAAAGCCCCAAAAGCTACAATAGCGAAATTGGGCTTGCGCTTTCTATTTTAGGTTTGCCGACTTATTATAATAATTTTTGGGGTTGGCCAATGAATATAATAAAAGGATTTTTTGAAATTTGGAATAAAAAATTTCCAGAAATTTTGGTGCTTGAAATGGGCGTGGACCGTCCCAAGGATTTTGATAGGCTTTTGGAAATTGCGCGGCCGGATATTGCCGTTGTTACCGCGATTGGCGAGATCCCTGTGCATGTGGAATTTTTTTCGGGCCCGGAAGAAATCGCCCAGGAAAAATCAAAAATAATAAAATATTTGCCGGCAGACGGGCACGCAATTTTAAATTTCGATGATGACGTCGTTTGGAGCATGCATGAAAAGACCAAGGCGCATATCGTAAGTTACGGATTTGGCGAACATGCGGATTTTCTGGCTTCAAATTACAAGGCTACTATTGAGGGTTTAACGTTCAAAATGGACCACGAAGGTTCGTCGGTGCCAGCTAATCTTAAAAAAGTTTTGGGCAAACATAATGTTTATCCTGCTCTTTCGGCTTTTGCTGTAGGGAAAATATTCGGGCTGAATTTGATAGACATATCCGAGTATCTTTCGCTGTGCGAATTTCCTCCCGGCAGGATGAGGCTTTTGGAAGGAATAAAAGAAAGCCGAGTGATAGACGATTCTTACAATTCTTCGCCGATTGCCTCGCATGCCGCTTTGGATACCCTGGGAGAGCTTGAAGCCAACCTGCCCGACGGCAAGGCGGGAAGAAAAATCGTGGTATTCGGCGATATGCTCGAAATCGGCAAATATACAATCGAGGCTCACAGGGCAATGGGCGAAAAAGTTTCAAAAATCGCCGATTATCTTTTTACTGTCGGACCGCGCTCTAAATTTGTTTCAGAGGAGGCGCTGGAATTGGGCATGCCAAAAGAAAATATTTTTAACTTTTCAACGTCAAAAGAAGCTACACAAACCATAAAAAATTTGATTGAAGAAGGGGATTTGATTTTGGTGAAGGGTTCCCAGGGAATGCGAATGGAGCGCATTGTTGAAGAAATAATGGCGCATCCCGAAGATGCAGAAAAACTCCTAGTCCGACAAGACGAATACTGGAAAAAGAAAGAATAAAATGTTATTTTAATTTTAAATTAACTTAGCTCTCATCGTCTAGCCTGGTCTAGGACACACGGTTCTCATCCGTGGAACACCGGTTCAAATCCGGTTGAGAGCGCATTATTTCTCCTCCTCTTTTTTATGCATGTGCAAAATTATGCCTTTTTGCGCCACCAGAGAAATACTGTAGAGGGTAAGGGTTGTGGATAAAATAATAAAAACTATTGTGAAAATTTTAGAAATTTCGTGGGAAGGAGTCAAGTCTCCGTAACCGACAGTCGATGCTGTGGATACGGCAAAATAAAGCGAATTTATAAGGCTCCAGCCTTCTGTGGAACGATAGAACAAAGCTGCCGCTGAAATTATCACGGCAAGCAAAAATAGCGAAAGTTTAAGGCGCAATTCTATATGTTTATGGTTATTGTGGATACGAAATGATTCCGCCATGTCTATATAATGATACCATAATTATTTTAGTTGCGTTATAAATATCAAAGACAATGATAAAACGAGGGTTCATAATTTTAATAACCGCCTTTTTTGCTCTGTTTTTGACGGCGGTATTTAAAAAATCCGGTGATTTGTTTTTGGAGTCATCGGCGTATCGGGCTTCTTCCGGGCAGAAAATGATTGTTAATATTTCCGGGCGCAAAGTAGAAGTTGACATAGCCAACAACGAAAAGGAAAGAAATAAGGGCCTTGGCGGAAGAAAAAATTTGCCTGAAGATTCCGGAATGCTTTTTATTTTTGAGATTCCCGCAAAATACTCTTTCTGGATGAAGGATATGCGGTTTCCAATAGATATAATTTGGATAGAAGAAAACAAAAAAATTACGGCGATTTCGGAAAATATTGCTCCGGAAACTTATCCCGCGTCTTTTTCGCCATCCGAGCCGGTAAAGTATGTTCTTGAGGTAAACGCCGGCTGGGCGGATAAAAACGGAGTGAAATCGGGGGATTCTATTGAATGGTAATATTTTCAATTACCACCCCCTCAATCGGTATTCCCATTTGGTCAACTTTGACTTTTGCGATTGCGTCCACAACTTCCATTCCAGAAATTACTTTTCCAAAAACCGGGTGTTTGCTTTCGATTGGTTCTTTGTCGTAATCGAGTCCTATGTTGTCAGCGAGGTTTATAAAAAACTGGCTTCCTCCGGAGTTGGGCCTGCCGGTATTGGCCATGGAAATTGTCCCGCGGACATTGGAAAGACCCTCGACAAATTCGTCTTCTATGGTGTATCCTGGCCCTCCTCTTCCATAAGATACTTTGTCTGTTCCTTTGGAATTCGGGTCTCCTCCTTGTATTACAAATCCCTGAATTACTCTGTGGAATTTTGTTCCGTCAAAAAAACCTTCTTCAGCCAATTTGATGAAATTGCCGGCGGTCTTCGGCATTTCGTTCAAAAACAATTCAAGAGTTATATTGCCATTGTTTGTTTTCAGGATTACTGTTGGATTTGGCCCGTCTTTTTTAAACATAAAAAATAATGCTATTCCGATAATCGCTATTGCAATCAAAACTATTAATTTTTTCACCACGTTAGAAAATTAACCCAATGTCTGCTCGATTTATTCAGACTTTTTAAATATTTATATTTTTTAATACCCATATTTATGTTTGTAGATTTTCGTACGTGGTTCATTTTCTAACTTTAGCATATAATAAGACTTATGTTAAACACATTTTGGCATGTTATTTTGATTTTCGCCGCGTTCGGGGGTTTTTTGATAGCTTTTTATATAAGGCACAAAAAAAACGCCAACGAGAAGTTGGTTTGTCCGCTGGATGCAGATTGCGGGGCGGTAATACACAGTGATTACTCGGTCTTTTTGGGTCTTCCGGTAGAAGTTTTAGGAATGGCATATTACGGAGTTGTTGCCATAGCCTATGGGGTATTTTTGATGTTTCCGGGCCTGGTTTCGACATTTTCCGTGTTTGCCGTTCTTGCGTTATCTACAGCCGCTTTTTTCTTTTCATTGTACCTTACATCAATCCAGATTTTCGCCATAAGGCAAATATGTTCGTGGTGCTTGGTTTCTGCCGGGCTCGGAACCGCGATTTTTTTTACCACTTTGGCGGGTTCCGAATTCGGATTTTTGAGCCTCCTTGCGGAATACAAATGGATTATCCTTATGCTTCATCTTTTCGGTTTTGCGATTGGATTGGGGGCGGTTACGATTACCGATGTGCTATTTTTCAAATTTTTGCGGGATTTTAAAATTTCAGAATTCGAGGCGGATATTTTGCATACTCTTTCACAGATAATTTGGCTTGCGCTTGCCGTATTAATAATTTCCGAGGCCGGGCTTTATTTGCCCCAAATGGAAATTTTAAACCATTCCGGAAAATTTTTGGCGAAAATGACAATTGTCGCGATGATTGTTCTAAATGGAGTGTTTTTAAACATTGCCATTTCTCCGAAGCTGGTTAACATTTCTTTTGGGGGCAGGCACGAACACCAAAAAGGGGAACTTGCTAGATTGCGCAAGCTTTCATACGCTTCAGGAGCGTTATCGCTTACCTCGTGGTATTACGCTTCGGCTTTGGAAATGGCGCAAAATCCGCCTTTGGGATATTGGGGTTTGATTGTGATTTATCTTTTTATGGCCATTTCAGCAATTTTCATTAGCCAGCTTTTCGAACATTCTTTCTACAGAAAAACTCCACTTAGCAATCCGATTGCTAAGTGATTTAAATAAGAGATTTATACTTCTATAATCACCGGCAGGACCATTGGCCTGCGTTTGGTTTTTTGGAAGAGGAAAAACCCAAGTTTTTCGCGGACGTTGTCTCGAACATGCGCCCAGTTTATTGGGTGCATTTTGTTTGTGGATTCCTCAACCACTTTCTTTACCAAAAATCTAGATTGCCCCAAAAGTTCCCTGGATTCTTTGAGGTACACAAAGCCACGCGAGATTATATCCGGAGAACCCCTCAACTTTCCGGTTTGCGAGTCAACGGCGGCGATTATTACGAATATCCCGTCTTTTGAAAGCATTTGGCGGTCTCTTAAAACGACTTCCTGAACATCTCCCACGCCAAGCCCGTCAACCATTATCAAGTTAACCGGCGCCTTTTCTTTCGATTTTTGTATTGATTCCTTTGTCATTTCAACTATTTCTCCATCTTCAGCAACCATTATATTTTTTTCTGGTACTCCAGCGATCTTAGCTAAATCAGCGTGGATTTTAAGCATAAAATAGTTTCCATGCATTGGGATAAAATATTGTGGTTTTACAAGATGCATCATTTCTTTGAGTTCTTCCTGTTTTGCATGGCCTCCCGCGTGGATGTCCATGGAAAAGTAGTGGTAAATTTTACCCGCGCGCTTGTAGAGGATGTCTTTGAGGCGCTGAACCGTAGATTCATTTCCTGGAATTACTGAAGACGAAAATAAAACAGAGTCAGTTTGTTTTAAGACTATGTCTTTGTGTTCGTTATTGGCTATGCGCATAAGAGCCGCACGGTCTTCCCCCTGCGCGCCCGTGCACGCGATTGTAAGTTCTTTATCTTTGTACTTGCTTATTTCCTTGGATTGAACGAACGTGCCCTTTTTTACTTTTATGTATCCAAGCTCGTGCGCCACGGCCACGTTGTTTTTCATGCTAGTGCCTATTATGGACATTTTTCGAGAATATTTTTCCGAAAGCCAAATTAATTGCTGGATTCGGGTAAGGAGCGACGCAAAAGTTGCCGCGATTATCCTTCCCGGGGCTTCTATGAAAATTTTTTCAAGGCCGCGCTGTATTTCGGTTTCAGAAAGCTGGCGCCCAGGAATTTCCGCGTCGGTGCTGTCGGACACCAAAAGTAAAACCCCGTCTTTTCCTATTTGCTTGAGCCGTTCGATGTCGGCCGGTTTTTCGTTTACAGGTTCGTGGTCGAATTTCCAATCCCCAGTATGAACAACGTTGCCAGCCGGAGATTTCAAAAGGACTCCTATAGAATCTGGGATATTGTGGTTTACGTGGAAGAATTCAACGTCGAATTTCCCCATTTTAACTTTGCTATCGGAATTTACAATAATTATTTTAGGTTTCGGCGAGTGCGGAAATTCTTCTTGGCGTTTTAGAACTATTCCGCGCGTAAGCGCAGTCGCGTAAATCGAGGGATTGCCAAGCCCTTCCAACAGGTGCGGAATGCCCCCAATGTGGTCGTAGTGGGCGTGGGTTATGATTATCCCGCGGATATTTCTTTTTTTGGGGCGCAAGTAGTCTATGTTGGGAATTATGTAATCAATCCCTGGCATGTCGTCTTCCGGGAATTGGAGGCCCATATCGACTATTACTATGTCGTCTTCGTACTCGTAGATATAACAGCTTCTAGTTACTTCTCCGCAGCCTCCCAGCGCCAAAAATTTAAGCACGCCCTTTTTTGTTTTTGTAATTTGTTTTGTAGGATGCATATTATTTGTTAAATTTCTAATAAATAGTTTCTAATAATTTTGGCTGTGCCGAGGGGGAGATTTGAACTCCCACACCCTTGCGGGTACTACGCCCTGAACGTAGCGTGTCTCCCAATTCCACCACCTCGGCTTAGCGGGCAAACACTTTCCAAACGTATTGTTTTTTAAGATACCACTCGTGTATAGTTGAAAATCTTTCGGACCCCGTGCTTATGGTTTTGATATCCACTCCTTTGAGATCTTTTGGCACAGCGTATATATATGATGGCGAGAACAAGAATACCGCAGGAGTGTCTTTGTAAATTTCTTTTTGTATTTTTTGGTAGATCTCGGTTCTTTTTTGGTCTTCTTGGGTTGTCCGCACGCTTTCAAGCATCGTATCCACCTTAGAGTTTGCGTACAAAGCTATATTATAACCCGGATGCGTTCTTTGGGAAGAATGCCAGAAAGCGAACGGGTCCGGATTTTGTCCAACCACTTCTTCGCCGTACAAAAACGCGTCATATCTTCTGGGGCCTATCACTAGCTGTTCAAGGTCGGTAAGGGCGAAAGATTGGATTTCTGTGGTTACTCCTATATTTTCCCACATTTTTTTTACGAAGTTCGCTATTTCCAGCAGTTCCGGAGTTTGGGCGGTTGTGATTGTAAGCGCAAGTCCTTTGGCTTTTTTCTCTATAGTTAATTTTGCTGTTTCCGGGTCAAAGTCGTTTTTGGCGTTGTCGCCGACGATGTTAGGCGGCAGGGGCCCGTCAATTACTTTTCCGTAATTTCCAAGCACTTCCTCCACCAATTTTTGCTTGTCAACTGCCATATCGAGTGCCTCGCGCACTTCTTTTGTAGAAAGAGTTTTATGTTTCCCGTGATTAAAGAATATTCCTATTATTCTTTGCAAGTCGATGCTTAAGACTTGCTTTTTGCCCGAAATATCTTTTACGAATTTCGGCGAAAGCCCTCCGAAAGAGTCGATTGCCCCGTTTTTTAGATTTTTTACTGCTCCCTCTTCATTTTTGTAAAATTTCAGAATTACGTTTTTTATGTTGGGTTTTCCCAGTGAAAAATTTTCGTTCGCGGAAAGCTCCATTGATACTATCGAACCCAAAGAATCGTGTTCTATAGATTCTATTTTATACGGTCCAGCCCCTATTGGCTCTGTGTTGAGTTTGGAAAAAGAAATCTGCGACGGAGGCACCCGCTCCCAAAGATATTTGGGCAATATTCCCAATGTCAGGTTGTCCAAGAACGGGTAATATGGTTTTTGAAGCCTAAAACGCACTGTTTGGCCGTCCACCTTGCTTGCTTCGACTCCTTCCCAGTTTGCGCGCCTTGGGCTTTGCACTACGGGATTTTTTGCCAGCTGTATTGTGAATATTATATCGTCAACTGTGAGTTTTTTGCCGTTGGACCATCGCAAATCTTCTTTTAATTTTATTGTGTATTCCATTCCGTCAGGGGATATTTCGTAGCTTTCCAAAAGAGCTGGAGTTAATTTTCCATCTTGGCCGTACCTCATAAGGCCGGTGTAGACAAGAGACACCACGTTTCTGTCCGCGTCGGTTTGCGAAAGAATCGGATTGATGAATCGCGGATTTCCAACTATTCCCTCCGTCAAAGTTCCTCCGAATGCCGGAGTTTCCACGGAGAATTTTTTATTTATCTCAAAGACCATTCCGAAAAACGAAATAAGCGCTATTACTACTAGCATTACGAGCACCAAAAGCTCGTTTTTTAGATAGTGCATCAAATGATTAAATTTACTACCGCTGTAAGAGAAAATATAACCGCTAATACAATTGTAGCCCAAAATAGAATTTTTTCCAAGCCCCGCTTGGACCTGTAAATTTGGCCAGAGCCTCCAAAAGAAGCGCCTAGGCCGGTGCCTTTTTGCTGCAATAAAATCGCTCCAATTAAGAGCAAAGACACGATTATTTGTCCCCAAAAGAGTAGAGATTGCATTGATTCTAGACTAGCACTTATTATGTTTTGGGTCAATTAAAACCAGAAAATCCGCCCAATGGCGGGTTTTCTGGTGTGGATCGAGGGGGAGTTGAACCCCAAAAAGCAAACTGGCTAGGATGCTCCCAGAACCCTCTGGAACTCGACCCTCGTCCACTAAATTAGCTTATCAAAATGTTTACAAAAACGACAAAGGACTCCGTTAAAGAGCCCTTTGGAGCGCCAGAAGTTCTATTCATAGCACCCTAGCCAGTCTTATTTTCCATTGTACTCTTTATATTATTGCTGTCAATAGTTGGTGTGGATAAGATTAGGACAAAGTTTTTCTGTGCGATTTTCTATAGTGCTTTATCGCGAATCTATGGGCTTCGGAGTCCAGGTTCAATAACAAATTTCTAAGGGGCGAGGGGATAGCGTTTAACGGCATGGGGTCTTTTTTGTCGGAAATATAGATATGGTCGCCAATGTGTTTTTTATTTTTGGTTAAAGCGATGATCTTAACCTCACCCCCTCGTACTGCATTTAACTGCTGTTTCCCGCCGTCGACTAAAATAACTTCCGGTAACGGCCATTCTTTATGCGAGAGCCTCCTACTAATTATTTCTTTGAGCATTGCTACGTCGTTTGCCCCGGTAACGGTTTTTATTTTAAAAATTCTGTATAAATCTTTTGCCGGAGCGCCGTCGATAAATACCACCATCGAGCCGTAGGCATATTTTCCTTGGATATTGGCTATGTCGTACGCTTCTATTCTTTTTATATTTTCGATTTTTAAAATTGACTCGAAGTGGCGCAAAGCCTTTTGGGATTCCGCAATATTGTCTTTCGATACTATTTCTTTATGCGCGAAAACTTTTTCCAAAGCGCGGATTTGATTGCGGATTTTCCCAGCCTCCTCGTATTTTTGTGCGGACGATAATTTTTTCATTTCTTTTTTGAGGGTTTTCAATAGAGATTTATTTTTGCCGGTGAGAATTTTTTTTATTGAAGAGATGTTTGATTTGTAAACCTCACCCCCTCGTTCCCCCTCTCCTTCGTAAGGAGAGGGGGAGGGGGGAGAGGATATCATTCCCTTCTCCTTACGAAGGAGAAGGGTTTGGGATGAGGTTAAGCAACAAAACCCCAAACACTTCCCAATTCTTGCGTTAAGACACAGGTTTTTATGCACCCTTTTACATGTGCAATAGGGAAAAGCCCGGCGAAGAAGTTTTAAAACAGATTTTATTGCCCCACCGTCTGTAAATGGGCCTATGTAATCTGGGCCATTTGGGGTCTGGTGAGTTAGGTATATTCTGGGGTATTCTTCTTTTGTAAATGCGGCGAAAAAATATTGCTTGTCGTCGCGCATTAAAACATTGTATTTGGGCGAGTGTTTTTTTATAAGTTCAGATTCTTTGATAAGCGCTTCTGTTTCTGAATTTAAGATTTCCCACGAAACGGCCGAAGCTTCTTTCAGCAAAGACTTAGTTTTGAGGGAAGCTTGATTTTTTTGGAAATACGAATTTAGGCGGGCTTTTAAATTATTCGCTTTGCCCACGTATAAAATTTTGCCCTTAGAATTTCTGAAAAAATAGACTCCGGGAGATTGGGGCGCTTTTTGTTGCATTTTTACCGGCATAACGCTATTCTAATCGCAGATTTTGATAATGCAAAGCGAGGTGATATTTGTGGCAAAACACGTGATTTGCGATACACAAAAACGCTTTATTTATATCAGAGGCAAAATTGAAGCAATAACATTTACTTTGGTAAAAAATTCCGTTGCTAGACTTGTTAAACGCGACTCCAAAAGTCCCATAACTGTTTTTTTGGAAAGCAAAGGCGGAGATTTTTACGCATGTCTATCTATTTTTGAACTTTTAAAAAATTTTAAAATAGATGTTTTTACTGTTGCTGTAGACTGTGTTAGATCTGGCGCATTTTTTATTACTCAAGCAGGCAAAAATCGGTTTGCCGTAGATAAAAAAACCACGTTTGAATTTCATATGTCGGTTAAAGATATTCCAAAAGATATGCGCTTTAATGCCATAGAACTGACAGCGTTAGCGATAACTCTTCAGTCTATAGATGCCCAACAGCTTTTAATATTTTGCGAGCGGGGAAGGCCGGTATCCCAGATTCAAAATTTATTTTTTAAAAATACCCGAATTTCCGCGCAAATGGCGAGACAACTTAAACTTATCGACGGCATTTTGCCAAAAAGCAAGATTCCCAAAATTTAACCCTTTCAACCACAGTTGAAGGGGTTTGTTTTCAAAATTCGACGTTTATTTGCTATAGCAGTGAAATGTTGAATTTTGTTGGACAAATTTTTTTAAATATGTTATACATTAAATTAGAAATTTAATGTAAATACGGAGGCAAGATGTACATTTCAATTCTATGCAAATCGTGCAATAAGTGGGCGCAAGGGAGAAGAGACGGATTTTATTGTATCTATTGTGGGCATCGCTACTTTTCCGTAAACAATTATTTGGACCAGCTGGACCGGTTGTCCAGCGCGCGCGCTGGTCAATTTCCGCGGACGATGCTTGCTTTATTTTGCCCGTTGATCGGATTTTCATTTTTGTTTTCTTGGTTAGGTTTTTCCAACAATGGTTTTTATTTTGCCGATGCTTTTAGGCACTCTCAGCGCATTTATCACTATGCGCAAACTAGAAAAGAAAGAAAGATTAGATTTTGCCGATTTGCATTCAAACGCAGAAGTTAGTTTGAATTCAAGCCACGATAAAAATCTGAATAAATAGGTCTGATGCGAAGTAAAATTCCCCCCGACACTGATCGGGGGCTTTTCTTTTTCTTGACAACTCCGTATAATGAATAGTCATGGCACAAGGTGATGAACAAAAGTACATAAAAGTACGGGGCGCTAAAGTGCATAATCTCAAGAATATCAACGTTGATATTCCCAAAAACAAGCTTGTGGTAATTACGGGGCTTTCCGGTTCGGGAAAGTCGTCTTTGGCTTTTGACACAATTTACGCGGAGGCGGAGAGAAGGTTCGTTGAATCTCTTTCAAGCTACGCCCGCCAATTTTTGGGGGTCAAAGAAAAGCCCGATGTTGAGTCGATAACCGGCCTTTCGCCTTCAATCGCGATTGACCAAAAAAGCATATCTCGCAACCCTCGTTCGACCGTTGGAACTATTACAGAAATCTATGATTACTTAAGAATCCTATTCGCGCGAGCGGGGATTCCTCATTGCCCGAAATGCGGGAAAAAAATCGGCAAGCAAAGCGCGGATGAAATTTTGCGCCAAATTTTGAGTGTTTTTTCCGGCAAGCAAATTGCGGTTTTAGCTCCTATAGTGCGCGGAAAAAAAGGAGAGCACAAAGGGGTGTTGGAGGAGGTTCAGCGCGGAGGATTTTTGAGAATAAGAATAGACGGCGATATTTTAAAAATTGAAGACTCTCCGTCTCTAAGCCCAAAAAAGAACCATTCAATAGAAGTTGTCGTGGATAGGCTTTCTATAGATAAGGAAATAGATAGGCCCCGCTTGAGAGAATCTTTGGAAATCGCTTTAAAAATTGGAAAAGGGCTCGCGGTTATTTCGGCGGAAGACAAAGATTTTTTATTTTCCGAAAGTCTTGCGTGTCCGGAGTGCGGAATTTCTGTGCCGGCTTTGGAGCCTAGGCTTTTTTCTTTCAACAGCCCGTTCGGCGCTTGCAAGTATTGCACGGGACTTGGTTCTACGATGGAAGTAGACCCGGGTTTAGTGGTGCCGAACCAAAATCTTACTTTGGCAGAAGGGGCGATTCGCCCGTGGGCACCAGCCTCGACTAGATCGAGTCTAGGCGGGCAATCTTGGTATTGGTGGATGCTTTCGGACCTTGCGGAAAAGCATAAATTTTCTTTGAATTCACCGTTTAAAAGTTTGCCGTTGAATCTAAAAAAATTAATATTGCTGGGCGATTCGGACGCTCCGGAAAAATACGAAGGAGTGGTCCCAAACCTCAAACGCAGATGGAAAGATACTGAATCTGATTGGACCAGAGAAGAAATAGAAAAATATATGAAAATAGAAACTTGCCCGGAGTGCCAGGGCAAACGGTTGCGCAAAGAAGCTTTGGGCGTGACTTTTGGCGGAAAAAATATCGCGCAGATTTGCGAATTTACAATATCCGAAGCCGGGAAATTTTTTAAAACATCAACAATTCCCAAAGCTTTGGAACCCCTTTTTAAAGAGATTTCGCGCCGGCTGAATTTTTTGTTGGATGTTGGGTTGGTGTATCTTACTCTCGAGAGAAGCTCGCTTACTCTTTCGGGCGGGGAGGCGCAGAGGGTAAGGCTTGCTACGCAAATAGGTTCGTCTCTCACAGGAGTTATTTATGTGCTCGACGAACCTTCTATCGGGCTTCATCCGCGAGACCACGAGAGGCTTATAGATACTTTAAAATCCCTTCGAGATTTGGGAAATACAGTATTGGTTGTGGAGCATGACGAAGAAACAATGAAAGAATCGGATTGGATTTTGGATTTAGGTCCTGGGGCGGGAAAACACGGGGGAGAGGTAACATTTTCTGGCACGCCGAAGGAAATATTAAAAGCTAAAACTCTAACGGGAGAATATCTTTCAAGGAAAAAAGAAGTGAAAATTGATAAAGGTCTAGGGGCGATGGACAAGGAAAAAAATATTATTATTTTTGGCGCCAAAGAACATAATCTTAAAAATGTTGATGTAAAAATTCCACTAGGAAAATTTGTTGTGGTTTCCGGAGTCAGCGGTTCCGGAAAATCATCGCTGGTGGACGATATTTTGGCGCGTTCGCTTTTGAAATACTTTTACGGCTCTAAAGAAGAACCCGGAAGACACGAAAAAATCGAAGGATTGGAGCATATAGATAAGGCTGTGCTGGTGGACCAGTCTCCGATTGGCAGAACACCAAGGAGTAACCCAGCAACGTATACTGGAGTGTTTGGACATGTTCGGGAAATATTCGCGCGCACTGTTGAGGCGCGTTCTCGGGGATATAAAACCGGACGATTTAGTTTTAATGTGAAAGGCGGAAGATGCGAGGTTTGCGAAGGGCAGGGGACAAAAAAAATAGAAATGTATTTTTTGCCCGATATTTATGTTGAGTGCGAAGAGTGCCGGGGCCAGAGGTACAACCGCGAAGCGCTCGAAATTTTGTACGAAAATAAAAATATAGCTGATGTTTTGGCGTTGTCCATAGAAGAGGCGCACAAGTTTTTTAAGGATATTCCGCAAATCGAACATATTTTGTGCACAATCGTGGAAGTGGGTTTGGGTTATATGAAACTAGGCCAGCCGGCGACAACTCTTTCAGGCGGAGAGGCGCAAAGGGTAAAACTTGCTTTCGAGCTTTCCAAAAAGGCGACCGGCAATACTTTGTATATTTTGGACGAACCCACAACTGGTTTGCATTTCGATGACATTAAAAAGCTTCTAAAAATTTTGCGCGCGCTTGTGGACAACGGCAATAGCGTTGTTGTAATTGAGCACAATATGGATGTTTTGAAAAATGCGGACTGGATAATCGACATGGGCCCGGAAGGCGGAGAAGGCGGAGGAAAAATTATTGCCGAAGGCTCTCCCGAAGAAATAGCCAAAAATAAGATTTCATATACCGCCAAATGGCTTGCTAAAACTTAATCTCGGTTGTATGTTATCCTTGGAAAAGGAGTGCTTTATGATCACGATTTTGGTCTACAGTTTCGCGATTTTTATTACATTAATTTATGGCGCATATATAGAATGGTATGTGCATGGCGAGGATATCATGCACTCAAAATCAAAAGTTATTTCTAGATTGAAAAGTTTCCTGAGAGACGACCACTTGCGATCGCATCATGGTGATTTTCCGCCGCACAAATACAAAAATAAGGATCATCCTGCAGGCAATGTGCATTTGCCTTGGTGGGTAGGAACAATTTTTACCGGCCCAGTAGTATTTGCGACAATACCGTTCTCATGGTATTTTGAACGACCAGGCTTGCTTCTCTCGACTTCAGTAACAGCAGTATTGCACTTCATCGCTTACAACTATGTTCATTCGTGTTACCACGTACCGAAAGAGAGATGGTTTGAAAGAATAAAGTTGTTTATGTGGATGGACGCGTTCCATAGAGAACACCATGTGCGCCATGGACAAGGGAAATCAGTCAACCTGGCTGTTGTTCTGTTTTTGTTTGATGTCATAAAAGGTACGGCAGTCTTTCCAAGAAAAGATGCGATGATGACTTGACAAGGGTTTGTAGATTTGTTATCCTTAGCAGACATCACAAAACAAGGAGAAAGCTGATTGAACATGATTCATATTGCAGAGTCTGATATTAAGGATATTCCAGATGGCCGGGTAGTGAGGGTGAGATGCGGCAAAAGGCTGATTTTCCGCTCCCATAGCGGAAAACCCCAAGGAGGAAGGATTTGCCTGATATGCGATGGCCCCAAAATAACCGGAACACCACCGCATATCCTCGCGGTTTATGAAGAAGAAAAGCCGTTGGCGCATAGCGCCATGGTGCAATAAAGTAATCCCTCTCCGACCACGGTCGGAGGGGGATTTTTGTTACTCTTGACCTATATTTTTGGTTTTGCTAATATGTGGATTAGCAGTCATAGGTCGCGACTGCCAAATATTTAGAAGTCAGAAATTAAATTATGATAAAAATAAAACCGCTTGCCGATAGGGTTTTGATTGAGCCGTTGTCGGACGAAGAGCGAGTTAAAAAAACAAAATCAGGAATTATTATTCCGGACACCGCGGAAAAAGAAAAACCGCAGGAAGGAAAAATTATCGCGGTGGGGGAGGGTAAAATTTTAGAAAGTGGTCGACTTACGCCATTGAGCGTGAAAAAGGGCGATAAAGTTTTATTTTCCAAATACGGACCTTCGGAAATAAAAGTCGATGGAAAAGAATATTTAATTGCAAAAGAGGAAGATATACTGGCGATTATCGATTAAATAATTCAAATCAACGAATGATATGCGAATGCAACATATTAGTATCATTCGAATAATATTAGTAGATTAGTATTATATTTTTTATGGCAAAACAAATTTTATTTAACGAAAAAGCCCGCGAGGCTTTAAAACGAGGAGTCGACACATTGGCTAACGTCGTAAAAATAACTTTGGGTCCCAAGGGGCGCAATGTTGTTTTGGACAAAGGCTTTGGTTCGCCGGTTATTACGAACGACGGCGTAACTATTGCAAAAGAAATCGACCTTCCTGACAAAGCTGAAAACATGGGCGCTGAAATCGTAAAAGAAGTGGCATCCAAAACAAACGATGTCGCTGGAGACGGTACCACAACCGCAACTCTTTTGGCGCAATCAATAATAAACGAAGGATTAAAATATATTACCGCCGGAATAAATCCGATGGGGCTAAAGCGCGGTTTGGATAAAGCTATGGAGGCTGTCGTAAAAAAACTTGAAGAAATAGCTATACCGGTATCGGCTGATAAAAAAGAAGAAATAGCCCAGGTGGCGACTATTTCTGCCAAAGACTCAAAGTTGGGGGAAAAAATCGCTGAAGTCATAAAAAAAGTCGGCAAAGACGGAGTTATCACAGTTGAAGAATCGCAGACTTTCGGGATTGATTATGAGGTTGTCGAGGGTTTGCAGTTTGATAAAGGCTATGTTTCTCCGTATATGATTACCAATTCCGAAAGAATGGAATCAGTTTACGAAGATCCGGAAATTTTGCTTACGGACAAAAAAATAGCGAGCGTACAGGAAATATTGCCTCTACTCGAAAAATTGGCAAAAACTGGAAAAAAAGAATTAGTTATTATTGCCGAAGATGTCGAAGGCGAAGCTCTTGCCACGTTTGTGGTAAATAAATTGCGAGGCACGTTCAACGTGCTTGCGGTGAAGTCTCCGGGATACGGCGACCGCCGAAAGGAAATGCTCGAGGATATCGCCGTAATCACCGGAGCCAAAGTGGTTTCCGACGAAGTTGGCATAAAACTTGAAAACGCGGACATTAACGTGCTGGGAAGCGCCAGAAAAGTTATATCTACTAAAGAAAATACAACTATCGTTGGCGGAAAAGGAAAAAAGGCCGATATCGAAAAACGCGCCGGGCAAATAAAAGCTCAAATCGCGCAAACTGATTCTTCTTACGAAAGAAAAAATTTGGAAGAGAGATTGGCAAAACTTTCTGGAGGAGTTGCCGTGATTCGAGTCGGCGCCGCGACTGAAGTCGAGCAAAAAGAAAAACAGCACCGGATAGAAGACGCGGTTTCGGCTACAAAGGCAGCTATAGAAGAAGGTATTGTGCCAGGAGGGGGAGTTGCTTTAATTCGTTCGCTTGAAGTTCTCGAGAGAATGTCTAATCGTATGGAACAAAGCGACAATATGGACGGCGAGGAAAAAGCCGGAGTTGATATTTTGCGCCACGCTTTGACTTTGCCTTTGTGGCAGATCGCTCAAAATGCCGGAGAAGCCGGAGATGTTGTCGTAAACGAAGTTAAAAAACTTAAAGGAAACAATGGATTCAACGCGGCAACTGGCAAATATGAGGATTTGGTGAAAGCGGGGATAGTGGACCCAAAAAAGGTGACTCGTTCGGCTTTGCAAAATGCCGTATCTGCCGCAAGCATGCTTTTGACTACGGAGGCTTTGGTGGCGGAGATTCCGCAAAAGAAAGAATCTGCCGCTCCACAGCCGCATATGGATTATTAATCCGCAACTGGTACAATAAGACCTATGAACGCTTTATACATAGTACTGGGCATCATAGGGCTTATTATTTTATGGGTAATAATTGCTTATAACTCGTTGATTCGCCTGCGATTCCGCGTAAAGGAGGCGTGGAGCGATATCGATGTCCAGCTCAAGAGAAGATACGATTTAATTCCAAATGTTGTTGAAACCGTAAAAGGATACGCTTCTCATGAAAAACAGGCTTTTGAAAATGTTACGGAGGCTAGAGCTAAGGCATTGGGTGCGGAAGCAAAAGGAAATCCAAAAGAAATGGCGCAGGCGGAAAATGCCTTGTCCGGCACTCTTAAAACCCTTTTTGCTATTGCAGAAAATTATCCCGATCTCAAAGCCAATGTTAATTTTTTAGATTTGCAGAGAGAGCTTTCGGATACCGAAAATAAAATACAAGCTTCACGCAGGTTTTACAATTCAAATGTAATGGAATTCAATACGCGCATTCATCTTTTTCCCACAAGCATAATCGCCGGGGCTTTCAAATTTGAAAAAACCGATTTTTTCGAACTTCAGGACGGCAAGGAAAAAGAACCGATTCCGGTTAAGTTTTAAATGAACCTATATTCTCACAAAGATTCTAATATTCGGAAAACTTGGCTGTTGATGACGGTTTTTTTGGGAGTTGTGGTTGGGGTAGGCTGGGTTTTTGCGCAAGTTTATCAAACACCGAGCGTCCTATATTTTGCGGTATTTTTCAGCGTTTTGATGAATATAATAAGCTATTGGTTTTCGGACAAAATAGTTTTAAAGATGCACAAAGCAAAGGAAGTTGATTTAAAATCTCACCCTGAACTTTATAGAATTTTAGAAAATTTGAGCATAACGGCTGGATTGCCGATCCCGAAATTTTATTTGATTGACGACCAAGCTCCAAACGCTTTTGCAACCGGCAGAAATCCCAATAACGCCGTAGTTGCCGTAACATCCGGCCTGATTAAAATTTTAGACAAATCAGAACTCGAAGGGGTTCTGGCGCATGAGCTTTCGCACATAGGAAACCGCGATATGCTTGTTTCCACCGTGGCGGTAGTTCTTGTTGGGTTTGTGGCGATTTTGTCGGACATGTTTTCGCGGTCTTTGATATGGGGGCGCTTGGGCGGAGACAGGGAAGACCGCGGAGGGCATGGAGCTATAATCATAGTCGGAATTTTGCTTTCAATTTTAGCCCCAATAATAGCGTCGCTTATCCATTTGGCGATTTCCCGAAAGCGCGAATTTTTGGCGGATGCTTCCGGAGCCCTGCTTACCCGGTATCCGGAAGGGCTCGCAAAAGCTTTAGAAAAAATATCAATGTATTCACGTCCCCTTAAAACAGCGAGCAACGCCACGGCGCATTTATTTTTGGTAAATCCCAAAAGTATTGTAAGATTATTTTCAACTCATCCGCCGGTTGAGGAGCGTGTTCGCGCGTTGCGCGGTACGTAAAATTAGGAGGGTTCGCATAGCGGTCTAGTGCGCACGCTTGGAAAGCGTGTAAGGTGTTACAGCCTTCGAGAGTTCGAATCTCTCACCCTCCACCAAGTTTTTGGAATTAGTGTATAATATAAACTATGGATTTAAATAAACGATTTTTGGGGATTATTGCGATTATTGCCGGAGTTATTTTGGTAATCCAATTTATTGGATTGGATAAAATAACGCAGTTAATAAAACCAAGCATGGTTCCCGGCAAAGTTTACACAATAGGCATGCTTAGGTATATTCCTCAAACTTCCAAAGTCGAGGACGGACTTTATACAGGAATGAAAGAACTGGGGTATGAAGAAGGCAAAAATATTCGATATATAATTTCTCCTTACGGAGAAAGCCCGGAAAAAATGCAGCCTTTGGCGCAATCGTTGATTGACCAAAACGTAGATCTTATTTTTGCGATAACGAGCGTTGCGGCGGGCGGGGCAAAAAAAGCTACGGAAGAATCTGGCCGGACTGACATTCCTGTCGTTTTTACCCATTCAAACCAGCCGGACAAACAAGGGCATATAAAAAGTTTTCAGTCCTCCGGCAATAATTTAACCGGTGTGGCTATTAACTTTGAAGAGGTAACTGATAAAAAGCTCGATTTTCTTAAAAAAATAAATTCTTCAATAAAGAGAGTGGGAACCCTTGATGCTGTCCATACCGACGCGGCGGGCCAGTTTATTTTGGGCGCTTTGCGCGCCGGGGCCCCGAAATTCGGCATGGAAGCTGTTTCATATAAAGTGCAAAGCAATGTCGGCCCGGAGGCGACCGCGGAAATTGCAAAAATTATGGCAACTATCAAACCAGGAGAAATTGACGCGTTTTTTCACTTGGCGGGGCCTATTTCAAATCCTCCCTCAAATGTCCAGCTGATTATCGACATGGTCAAACGCTTAAAAATTCCCGCGGTGTATTTAGTTGAAACTCAAGTAGAGCAAGGAGGGCTTATGTCATACGCCCACGACCAAATCGCGATGGGCGGGCAGACAGCCGTTATTGTAGATAAGGTGCTAAAGGGCCAGCTTCCCGCGAATATTCCGGTGGAATTCCCGAATAAAAATTCACTGGTAATAAACTCAAAAACTGCCGAAGAAGCTAGCATTACAATTCCGCAGTCGTTGTTGCGAATAGCGGATAAAATAATTAAATGACAAAGTGCCCAAACTGCAAAAGAAATATGGTCAAAACCTGTCCGTGGTGCAAAAAACCGATAGCTCCCAGGCAATCTAAGCGCAAAGTTGCCAGAAGCGAAAAAAGGAAAAGATAATTATTCGGTTTCTACTTTAACTTCTGCTATCGAAATCATTGAGCCTGGAAATACAAACCCAGCTTTTTTGGCTCTTGCCATATGCAGCGTAAGAATATCTTTTGAACCAAATTCTATAGGAATATCCGATGGTTTTGTTCCTTTGAAAATTTTGTCTATCATAATAGCAGCTTGTTTGGCGGATGCTCCGAAGTCATCGGAAAATGCGAAGTTTCCTCCGGACGGCAATCCTTCTCCCAACGGAAGCAAATCTTCGGAAGGCGCGGCCATTGGTATGCCCAAACGATTCGCAAGTTCGCTTTCTGCGTGTTCCTGAGGTCCGAAAAAGTGACCCGCTATATGAAATAGTCCGTGTATTTCTCCCGGTTTAATTTTATTTGCAATTTCGTTCCAGGCTTTTTCGGCATCCGGAGGAGCCGCAGTTGTAGTGTACTCAACTATCGCAAGTCCCAAATTTGGACTCTGCTTTTTTAGTTCCGAAAGGATTATATCTCCGAAGCCGGGGATCATGAATCCTTTTCCAAAAACTCCTATTTTGTTTGCCTTCGGATTTATTTCTTTAAAGAACGACAAGGTTTTTTGAATTGTTCTCGGGATATCGGTTGCTACGCCGGTCGCGTTGTTGCCAGAAGATTTATATGATTGCGCGATTCCGTAATCTACGGGGTCGTGAAATCTAGTCATAAACACAATCGGCATGTCGATACCGGCTTCCTTGGTAAGCTTAAGAGCTGTATTAGCTTGGTGTTCCATACTTACAAACATTACATCAACTTTATCTTGAATCATTTTTTTGACTCCCGCCTCAACGTCTTCAAAAAAAGTTGGCCCGGGGATAATAAGAAATTCATCAAAAATAACTTTTTTATCGCTATACCCGAGTTCTTTTATTCCTTTTCTGAGGCCGTTATAAGCGTCAATATGCTGTCTCAAATATACGGCTCCGATCACTTTTGGTTTCATAACCTGCAGATTCGCGGGCATGTATTTGTACGCCAAAAATCCGCCGATTGCCACTAATATAGCGATTATTATTGTTTTTTTCATAGATTTTAATCATATCACGCCTTTTCAAGCGTGGGTATATCTGGGATAATTAAAAAAGTGAAACGTTTTAGATTGCGCTTTAAATTTGTCGTTTTATTAAGCTTTGCCTCACTTGCGCCTTTGGCGATAATGGGGCTTCTGACATTTGTGCGCTTTCAAAGCGCACTTCGTGAAGACGCCGAAAAATTTGGCAGCCAACTTACCGAAACCGCAGCGGCCGAAGTTCGGTCGTTTATTTTGTCGCAAGTGAAAGTGTTGGACACGATTTCAACTCTCTATAATCCGGAATTTCCCACGGAACAAAGTATTGTTAAACGCATCGTAGAGCGCACTCTTTTTAAAAATGATAATTTTACGGATATTTCCATAACTGACGCGGGGGGGCAAGAAATCATTCGTGAAAATAGGGTTCTGGTTATTACTCAAAAAGATTTAAAGAATATTCAAAATACCGAGGCTTTCGCGGCGGTCAAGGGTTCCGGTCTTTACGTGGGTCCTTTGTACATTGACGGGGGGAAGCCTTTTTTCGACATCGGGCGCTCCATAGTGGATTTCCAGGGAATATTTTTGGGAGGAGTTTTCGCGCAAGTTGACGCAAAGGTAATGAGGGGAGTATCTGAAAGGGTTTCCAAAATTGCCGGATTAGGCGGAAGGGTATTTATAGTAAATGAAAATGGAATTGTAATAGCGCATCCAGATTTGTCATATATTCTTTCGGAAAAAGATCTTTCCAGTATTCCTCCCATCAAAGAAATTATTTCTGAAAAAAACGATATAGTTGGGGCTCAACGCTACTCAAATGAAAATAATGAAGATGTTTTGGGCTCCGCGCTTCGCATTCGCATAGATTTGCTGGATTTCCGGGCGCCAATACCCTTTCCTATTAATTGGTTTGTCGTAGCCGAACAGAGCGCTGACATTGTTTTTGCGGAATCGTTTCAGCTTGCCATATTTTCAGGATTGATGATGCTTTTGGTAATGGCGGCGGCTGTTTTTGGAGCGATTTTTTTCGCGCGTAAAATTTCAAAGCCGGTTGAAGAACTGCATACGGCGACAAAAGAGTTCGCGAAAGGAAATTTGGCATACCGGCCCAAGGTGGATTCCAATGATGAGCTAGGAGATCTCGCCAAGAGTTTCGTGGCCATGGCTTCTACGCTGTCAGAATCGATTGAAAGAATAAAGAAGGAAGAGCTAATAGCTTCCGCCGAAAGAAACAAGCTGAGCATTATTCTTTCAGGCATTACGGATGCTGTTATTGCCGTAGATATGGGCAGAAATATAATACTTTTCAATAAATCTGCTGAAACTTTGACCGGTTTGAGCGAAGCTTCCGTAATCGGCAAGCCAATTCAGGAAATACTGAGAATTTTTGACCAAGAAAACGAATTGCTCGCGGAAATTTACTGCCCGGTAAATCCCGATCTTCCGGAGGGAGTTACATTCAGCAAGAATAATTTGAAATATGTAAACAGCAAAAATCAGGAACATTACATTAATGTTATCGCCGGGACAATAACCGAAGGTTTGGCGATAGGCCTAGGCTGCATTTTAACTCTGAACGATAATACTAGAGAGTTTCTTTTGGAAAAAACAAAAGTAGAGTTTGTGTCTGTTGTGGCTCACCAGCTCCGCACTCCCATAACCGGAATAAAATGGGCCTTCAAGGCGATGCTCGAAAAAGAATTCGGACCCATTTCGGAGGAGCAAGAAAAGGTGGCGAAAGGCGGGCTTGAAACTTCTCTGCATATGATTGATTTGATAAATGATTTGCTGGATACAGCACGGATAGAAGAAGGCAAGTTTGGGCTTAAGCCAACGAAACAGTCGTTTTCGAAAATTTTGGAGTCGGTCGTGGAAGGGCAAAGGCTTGAGGCCAAAAACAAAGGAGTTGAAGTTTCAATGACTGTTCCCTTGGATCTCCCATTGATGAATCTTGATAACGAAAAAATGACTATTGCGCTGGACAATATTATCGATAATGCCATTAAATACACTCCTGCCAAAGGAAAGGTTGTAATAAATGTTTCTGCTGATTCAAAAAACGTCAGGTTGGATGTTAAAGATTCCGGCATAGGCATTCCAGCGGGCAAGATAGACCGGGTATTTACGAAATTTTTCCGCGCTCCCAATGCGTCGCATGTGTTTACTTCCGGAAGCGGACTCGGGCTTTACATAGCCAAAAACATTATCGAATCCCACGGAGGAACAATAAGCGTAAAAAGCGTTGAAGGTTTGGGCACGACTGTATCAGTTGTGTTGCCAATAGCGAAATAATGGTATAATTTAGACATGTCTTCACAGATTGAAGATGTCAAAAGCCGCGTCGACGTGGTTGATTTATTGGGTTCATATTTAAAACTCCAGAAGGCTGGAGTTAATTTTAAGGCGCGCTGTCCTTTTCATAATGAAAAAACTGCTTCTTTTTTTGTAAGCCCTGCAAGGCAGATTTGGCATTGTTTTGGGTGCCAAAAAGGAGGGGATGTTTTCAAATTTATAATGGAAATCGACGGCTGCGAGTTTAAGGAAGCCCTTCTGTCGCTTGCAGGGCGCGCCGGAATTGAACTCAAAAGAGAATCTCCAGAAATCCAAGACGCAAAATCAAAGGAGTTTGCTATTTTGGAAGAATCGACGAAGTTTTTTGAAAAAAATCTTTTTGAAAACAATGAAGCTTCAGAATATTTAAAAAATCGCGGACTTTCTGTTGAAACTATCAAAGAATTTCGACTCGGTTATTCTTTGGATGACTGGAGAACATTATTTAATCATCTTTCAGCTCAAGGACACAAAGCCGAAGATGCGGAAAAAGCAGGGTTAATTATAAAATCGGAAAATAGTTATTATGATAGGTTTAGGGGAAGAATTATTTTTCCTATATTCAATCAGTCCGGAAAAGTTGTCGCGTTTGGAGGACGATTGTTTGTCGATTCTTCTGGAGGAAAGTCGGCCAAGTATGTTAATTCTCCGGAAACCGCGCTTTATCAAAAAAGCAAAATTTTGTATGGACTGCATAAATCAAAAATAGAAATCTTGCGAGAAAATTCATGCGTCTTAGTTGAGGGATATATGGATTTTTTGAGCGCTTACCAGGCGGGTACCAAAAATATGGTCGCGGTTTCCGGCACCGCTTTAACTTTAGACCATCTTAAAATTTTAAGCCGAATTTGCGAGAAATTGATAGTATCTTTCGATATGGACGAGGCCGGAGAGGGCGCCACCAGGCGGGGGATTGATTCGGCTCTAAAAGAAGGACTTGATATTAAAGTAATCAAGTTACCGGATGGCTTCAAGGATCCGTCGGAGGCTATTTCCGCCGACCCGAAATTTTGGGCCGACTCTTTACTTGGCGCCCGCCACATAGTACAATTTTACATTGATTCGGCTCAAAAGAAGTTTTTGGCCGGTTCTCCGGAATTAAGCCGGGAGATACAACGAAGTGTTTTGCCCGCGGTAGCTTCATTAAGTTCCGATTTGGAACAAGCCCATTGGGTAAGGGAAATTACCGCGATTTTAAATATAAAAGAAGAAGTGGTGTGGGGCGCTCTTGGTAAAATCCGAAATCATAAATCTGAAATTCTAAATAATCCAGAAATCCTAAATGCTAAAAAATCTCAAACCAGGAAAGAGCTTTTAGAAAACAGGGTTTTGGGAATTGCCGCCAAGTACCCGGAACTTTTGGGAAAACAATCGGCGGATTTAGAACCGTCGTTGTTTTCTGGAGACAAGCAAACGGCTTTTGCCGAAATTCGTAATGGGTCTGGCGGGGGATTGAAGGACTTTATATCACGCTTGGTTTTGGAGGCCGAGCTGTTTTTGGAAGGAGTGGAGAACGCGGAAGCGGAATTTATAAAATGCGCAAGAGAGCTTAATCGCGAGCATGTAAAGGAACAAATGAGTTTGCTTTCGGCAAAAATAAGCTATGCCGAAAAAAATAAAAAAGAAAATATGCCTTCGCTTTTGGCGGAATTTAAAAATTTATCGGATAAGATAAATAAAATATGAAAAAAAAGAAAGTGAAAAAACTAAAGCCCAAAAAAATTAAAAAAGCCAAAAAAGTTTTACACAAAAAGGTTTCTAAAAAGCTGAAGCCGGTTCCAACCGGAAAGGTTACAAAAAGCCAGCTAAAGGAAGAATTTTCAGAAGAAAGAGTTGGGGCGATTTTAAAAAAAGGCAAGGACCGCGGATTTATAACATACGCCGAAATTTTAAGCGCTTTTCCCCATATTGAACACAACATAATTTTTTTGGAGGATTTGTATTCAAGATTCGAAGCTGCCGGAGTTGATATTTTGGAAGCCAAAGAATTTTTGGATTTGGGAGATAAAACAAAAGGGCCGAAAAAAGAAGAAGAATTTTTTGCCGATTCCGTCCAAATGTACCTAAAAGAAATCGGCCGCATACCACTATTGAAAGGCGAAGAAGAAAGGGAACTGGCAAAAAGAATAGAGCAGGGCGACAAAGACGCCAAAAACAAGTTGGCGCAGGCAAACTTGAGGCTCGTAGTTTCCATAGCCAAAAAATATGTTGGCCGTTCGCCTAATCTTACGCTTTTGGATTTGATTCAAGAGGGAACTCTAGGCCTTTTCCGCGCGGTTGAAAAATTTGATTGGAGAAGAGGATACAAATTTTCCACTTATGCCACTTGGTGGATACGGCAGGCGATAACCAGGGCTTTGGCAGACCAAGCCCGCACTATCCGAATACCTGTGCACATGGTTGAAACAATTTCAAAATACCAACAGGTGCGACGCCGTCTTATTCAGGATTTGGGCAGGGATCCTTTAGCTGAAGAAATTGCTTCCGAGATGAATATAGATGTGGAAAAAGTCCACCATATCCAGCAAATTTCCCAGGAAACCGTATCGCTTGAGGCTCCGGTTGGCGAAGACGACGAAGATTCGGTGCTTGGGGATTTTATAGAAGATGAAAAAACCCTTTCTCCCGCTCAAGAAGCTTCGCGCAAGCTTTTAAAAGACCACTTGAAGGAAATAATGATTGATTTAGCTCCTAGAGAACAGAAAATTCTCCGCATGCGTTTCGGTTTGGACGATGGAATTACCCACACCCTAGAGGAAGTTGGCGCGGAATTCGGAGTAACCCGCGAGAGAATCCGCCAGATTGAAGCAAAAGCTTTGGAAAAGATCCGCCAGCACGACAAGATTATAAAACTTCAGGGATATTAAAATCAAACACTCCCCGACCGCGGTCGGGGAGTGTTTGAAATCTCTGATATAACGCTTACCAGCTGTTTTGCCTTCGGAATCCCCCCCCTGTTCGCGGGGGTCTCGCTTCCATTGGGCGAGCTTCGTTGACCGTTATTTTTCGGCCCTCGAATTCTGTTCCATTGAACATTTCGATAGCTTTTTGAGCTTCGTCGTCATTTGCCATTTCCACAAAACCAAAGCCTTTTGACCTGCCAGTCATTTTATCCATTATGACTGTGGCGGTATCAACAGAGCCTGCTTGTGAAAACAAGCCTTTCAAAGATTCCTCGGAGGTGCTGTAAGAAAGCCCTCCAACGTATAATTTCTTTGCCATTTGTATTGTCAAAAAATTGCTAAAAAGAGTAAGTCGACCAACCAATGCTTATTAAAACGAAATAAGTTGCTTACTATAAAATAAGAATACTCTTTTGTGGAAAGAAAGTCAATTAAGCACAACCAGCCAGAAAATAACGGCCAAAAGTATGCGGTATATGCCAAATGGGACAAAATTATGCTTTTTTATAAAGTTGAGCAGAAACTTGATGCTTGCAATTGCGACCGCAAAAGAAACAATAAATCCAACTGCCAAAACAAGAAATTGATCTTTTGAAAAAGCACCCGCGTTTTTTGCGAGGTCCAGCGAGGTTGCTCCAAGCATTGTGGGGACTGCAAGCAAAAAGGAAAATTCCACGATTGTTTTTCTGTTGAGCCCCAAAAACAATCCGCCTATGATTGTGGCGGCAGAACGAGAAACCCCTGGAATCATTGCCACAGATTGGCAAATTCCTATAAAAAAAGATTGTTTATACGAGATGCGCGTTATATCGCTTTCAGCGGAGGCGGGTTTGTGTCGGAATTCAAAAATTATAAGCGCTACGCCTCCCAGAAAAAGAACCCACAAAACTAGGTTTTCATTTCCAATAAGATATGTTTTAACGGCTTTGTAGAGGGCAAAACCGATTATGCCTGTCGGTATGAAAGCGACTAATATTTTTTTTAAGATTTCAGCGTTTAAAAACGACTTTCCATATAAAACAATAACCGATAAAATTGCTCCAAACTGGATTATTATCTCAAAACTTTTTGTAAAATTGGATTGGCCTATATGCAGAAATTTGCTCGCAAGTATCAGGTGGCCGGTGGACGATATCGGCAAAAATTCCGTAATACCTTCTACTATTCCCAATATTAAGCTCTGTAGAATTGTCATGTTTGATATTGTATCAGAAAAATTTTGAAATAAAAAAAGCCGGCGCTAGTCGCCGGCTTTTGTTTTTATAATGCGCCGTGCCATTGGCAATAGGCGGGATCATGGCAGTTTTCACGAGTGTGCATTTCGGAGAAGTTGTGCCACCCAAAACAGCTCCGATTAAAATGTATCCTTCTTCCGGCCCAGTTGAATTCAATATTAATTTCCAAGTATCCGCGGAGTCCTTTTTTAAAACGCAGTTTCAGAGTTTTGAAGAATTTAAACAAATTTTTCTTCATAATATTTTCTCCTTTCCAAAAACAAAATAGCACCTTTGGTGCTATTTTGTCAAGTTAAAAATCTCCTCAAAGCTCCCTCTGTTGAATGTGTTTAGAACTATGGATTGGTTGAAAATTAAATTTGAACTCACTATGTTTGGTTTTATATAAAAAAGAAGCCCGCAAAGAGCGAGCTCCTTTGGGGCTTACAGGCGTTTTATAGCATCCAAAAACTCCCCGTTGTTATTAGCCCACTTGATGCTTTTAGCAATCTCAAAAAGCTTAAAAGTTTCTTCATTTGGCATACACACCTCCTTAAATAGGATAGCACATTTCTGTACTATCTGTCAATGGTTCCGCATTGTAAACAATATTAGAACCATTTTTGAGAGGTAAAATGAGTATATTCACATACCAGATTTAAAGTGTTACTATCCATAGCAGTACAGACCTTTTATAAAAAGGGGGTTGAGATGTCAAAAGCGGTAAGGCTTTTTGATCTGGACAAGAGAGATTACCCAAGTGAACGAGGCGATACATTTAGGAGCCTACAAGTATCTGAATGTTGGGTATGCGGAGCCTTGAGTAACAGAGTTGTGATGGGCGGTTACCCAGGATATGGAGTGAGGGTTGTCTGTCCGAATAGCTTTGAGTGTTGGCACCACGAACTGGAAAATAAATTGAAGTGGCTGGACAAACCTCATCCGCTGTCATACAAGAATGAGCTCCAAAAAGAAATTGACGAGATGAAGAAAAAACATCAAGCAGATGTGAAAAACGATTTGGAGGGTAATCCTGACATGAAACTAAAGCATTGGGTAACGAATACCCGCTCTTTCAAGCCAGGTAGTGCTTGTAAACATTTCTTGGAGTAGAGAACCAAGCCCGCATAGTGCGCGGGCTTTTTCTTTTCAAAAAATGAGTTCGTATCTAGTTTCTTGGCTCCCCGGATGGGACGATTTTCCTTGTCCGCCGAAGCTGATAGCGAAGGTGGAGAACCATAAGATGGGAGGAGTTGTTTGAGTTTCCTGAAGCGAGTTCACAACAGATTAAACACTTGCTTAAAGTTTAAAGCACATTTTACCTTTCAAATTCAGTTGGATTTTTAAATTCCCAAGGGCCACTACCACAGCTGATTGCTTCCCTTCCTTCAATTTTTAATGTTTCAGAGTCTTTTAGTTGAATGATGATTACTTTTTGCTCATACTTGTTATACGTATTTGAAGTTTCGTAACAATAAACATTTCCATCCGGTTTTACTTGAGAAAAATCAAGATTGATAAACCCCGACTGGGTTGGGGTAAAGTAATAAAGCCCCATTTCAAGATTACTCTTTTGAGTTGAGTCTCCATTTGAAAAAGCCTGCAAAGACTGGTCAATGTGCGTCTGAACGAGAGCTAAATGTGGAGGCTCGTGGCCAGAGAAAGCCGTATCAATATTGGGAGCAAACCAATTGCCTTTGGCAGTACCTGGGATATCTTGGATCACTTTTCCGCACGTTGGTGATTTCGTAGAAGTATTTGAATGACCAAACTCAGAAAAACCTCCAAGTTTTTCGTTAAGTTGTCCGGCAAGCGGTTCTTGAAAATAATCAAGAGGACAGACGTTATAAAGAAGTTCACTTCTAAATTGTCTTTTGGGACTGGCATAGTTATTAGGTTTTATGCGCAAGTCATATGCCCCAAGGTCAAGTATTGGTATTGGTGCTTGTTCACTACCGCCCGCGTAACCGATCAATTCTCCCTCAGAAACCCTAAGATTTACTTTTTTGTTGCACTTTTTCCAATCAACCGGTCCGTCTTTATAAGTGAGTGTGTATTCGTCACAACGATCCACTTTTGCCTCGTCAAACGCCTTTTTTAATTTTGGCGTCAGGTCAATTACATGGTCAAAGTAAACTTTAAATTCGGAACAAAGTCCAAATAGAATCGCCGCGTCATCTATAATTTCAGGCCGGTTGGTAGCCTGAATGATATCTATTCGGACAATAGTCATGTTTGCCGGTGCGTATAATGGGGTCTTTTTTTCCATTCTGAAATATAGGTGCGGAGCCGGAAAAGTGTGCGCTGTTGGCGACAAAAGACCTCGTGGGTCTATTGTTGCAAAGCTGTCTAATGCGATTGGTAGTGTAGTAAAAAACTCCTTTTTATCTCCACAAGATGGGAGGTTAGCAATATCATCAAAATAATGGTCTTTCTGAACGCCGAGACGTTTTGTTATTAAAAAAGCACCGCCAGCACCCATGAGAACAATGGCGACAATAATTCCAATGAGTATATTTGAAAATCCTTTTTTATCCATGTTTATGACTTTGGCGGGAGAGATCAGGACACTATCTAGCCGGAAAACCCTCGTTTTCGATCTTTTCAACTTCCTTGTCGGTAACAAACTCCCGCACATTCCATGGTGCAACACCACGCAAGTCATAATCAGCCGGGTTAAGACCCGCTTCTCTAATCTTACTTTCAATAATTTGCCGTTCGACAAGTTTATATACATAAA
>ERZ1292623.645-Hain-H51-01um-R1-645-length-36359-cov-5_pt1 | contig 36359 bp, 57 predicted proteins | sample MGYA00564398_ERZ1292623 | MGnify/ENA primary metagenome ERZ1292623 (study PRJEB36523, sample SAMEA6512633) | groundwater metagenome | collected 2019-01-07 | study: AquaDiva: Metagenomics assemblies of 32 groundwater samples
GTGGCGGAGTAGGCGTCGTAGGCGGCGGCGGCGGCGTGGGCGGCGGCGTGGGCGGCGACGTGGGCGGCGGCGTGGGCGGCGGCGTGGGCGGCGGCGCGGGCGGCGGCGGCGGCGTGGATGGCGGCCTGGGCGTCCTCTCCGGAGGTGATTGGCTGCAGGGCCCGCAGTATGCGGGCTTGTTTCAAGAGCTCGGGCTTATCGATCTCCTCTAGGGCCAAGGGCGCAAAGACCCGCACGGCGTAATCGACCAGCAGGTACAGGCGGCGCTGTTCCTTATCCTTATCCACGGTGCCGATTAGCCGGGGGATGTACGGCAACAGGCGCTGCCTCTGATCCTCGGGCATGTCGTCGTTCAGACCTCGGCAGTAAGCAGAGATGACTGGACTGACGCATAGAGGCATGTCAGTCCAGCCTTCTCCTGCCACATAGGCGACGGCCTCCATAATGCACATCTGACTGTCGGGTTTGTGACTGCCGTAGTATAGGTGGGTTACTTTGCTGAGTCGTTCTGCCGTGGTGTTTGGTGTGGTCATGACGTTTCCTCTCCTTCGACTGCTTATTTTGGCTTGCGCCGGGGCGTGTCCTGCGGCGAAAGTATCCATTAGCGCCGCCCTAGTTGAAATTGTCTCTCCTTGGTGTGGCGGAGCTGCCATCCGAATCGTTTGGCTGTCTGCTTAAGGGCGGCTTCGGCGTAGGCTCTCTTGATGGGGTTAACCAGGTGCTCCTGGCCACTGTTCACTGTCAGGTTGGTCCCATCGAAAGTCACTTCACCCTGGAGGCTTTTGGCCAGGACGAAGCCCGGGAAAGAGGGGCTTGAGGTTGTTCTGCGGCTCACCTGGTACCCCAGCGATCGCAAGGCCTCCACGACCAGGTCCATGTTCTCAGGCTTCCATTGAATGGAGACCGTTCTCACTTCCCAGCATGGCATAGGCTTGCCTCCTTCTGGTAAAATAAAAACAGGTGGGTAGATGTCGTCGTCTCCCTCCGTTGGTAGGGGCCATGCCTTACACCATGGCCCCTCAATGTTACCATCTTTGTCTTGTGGGAACAACGCCCTACAGCAGCCCTTTTCTAAAAGCGCTTTGGGGCGGTAGTTAGGGCCGATTTTGAAGCTATTTTGTCATCCTGTCATGCATCCTAGTCATCCTGTTATCCATGCCGTCAAATAGGCCCCGTCCCTGCTGCCCCTGGCTCCGGGTCACGGGACTTCTTGGCCGCCGCGGTTATATGCAACGAGCTGCGCCTCCTTACAGCCGCACATCCTGACGAGTGATGGCGCCACGGGAATGGACGTGTGGCACCGATAGCCACTAGAGTTCCTGTAGTGCATCCGCCAGGGGTGACCACATTGTGGACAGTTCATGGCGTTGCCAAATAAGGCGTCAACTTCCCCGTCACCGTCGCCTCAAGCTCGAAGCTGGCGTGGTTTGGCATCTCTGTGTCTCCTTTCTCAATTCTTCGCCCAGTCTGGCCTCGGGGGTCTGGGGTCATGGCCCCAAGGTTGGTGGTTCCGGTTCGATACTGACCACCTCGTCCTCGTCGAGCTGCAAGCCTGTCGGGCTCCTGCAACTCCCACTTCGAGGAAGCATCCAGCTCGGTATCAGCCTCCACCAGGTACTCCAAGTGCTTGAAGTAAGACCTGACCACCGTGACTTTCCAGATAGGCATGGTCACACCTCCTTTCTTTTGGACGGCTACACAGTGCCGTCCTTCTTGGCCATGGTGATACGCCAGGTCACAGTTCGGAGAGCAGAAATCGCCCTCGCCGTCGAAGAAGTCCCTACATTCTGCGCAGATGCGAAAATGCTGGAGCAGAAAGTTGGTGACTTCTTCAACGCGGCTAGGGTCCAGCACCTTGATAATGAACTCCTCCATCAGGTATTCCCTTTCTGGCCAAAAAGGAAGGCCTGGACCTCCCTCTCTTCGCGGGCCTTTGTGTCGTGGGCCTCTTTGCTTTGTTTAAGTTTCGCCTTCAGGCGGGTCATCTGTACCCTGAAGATCCAGATCCTCAGGCGAGTCAGGTCCTCCTGGTGGTTTTGTGTCCACCGCACCTCCTCGAAGCCACACTCGTCAGCGAGCTTGGGATTCCAACGTCGAAAGAGCCACATGTATATCTCGAACCATTTGTGAGACGGCGGGTGGGCCAGGGTTGCGGTGGAGATATAGAGCATGGCCTCAAATTCGGTGCAATGCTTGGCCTCGAAGATCTCCTTGTGGTGGGCGAGGCGGTGCACTATGGCCTTTTGGCGGTTGTCGTTGGCCTGGTAGATGTCCTCGTAGCCGGGCCACGTCACGTAGGGCGCGGCGACGAAGTACATCATCTGTTCCACGACATCCTCCGTCGTTTCCTCGGGTTGAGGGCTGACGTCTTCGGGCGGCAGAGGGAAGAGGGAAGGGGCCGGCGGTTTAGCTCTCTTCGCCATCGAAGAAAGCCCTCCCCATGAGGTATTCGGCATCCTCCAACTCCGCGGCCAGGCCGTCCAGGTCATCGCCCAGGACGTCGTGGAGGGCCGCCATGACTTGGGCACGGAAGGGCCACTTCTTCACCTCCCTGCCGAAGCAGGCGACGCATCCCTCGCCGTCCCAAAAACGGCGCCGCTCATCAGGAGCGGCGTCGTGCTGGATGTGGTACAGCTCCACCGGTTCCCCACACCGTTTGCAGTAGACGTCCATGTCACTCCTCCTTTCGCTTCAGCTTCTCAGCGACAACGCGGGCGTACTCCCGGGCCTGACTACCACGGCCGAACCTTTCTTGAGCCTGGTCCAGCACGCCCAGAGCCTCGGCGACGTACCCGCTCAAGATGAGTGAGTGCACACCCTCACTTCCCTCCATCCCCCGCGCCATGGTGAGACCCTTGTGAGTCCCAGGCGGGTCCGAAGAGTAGCGTCGCACCAGGCGGTCCCTGTCAAAAGGTACCCCTATGACCCGGCAGACCTCTTCCGCCGCGTCCGGCACCAGGATGCTGTGACCAGCGGCCAGGATCTCCAGGGCTTCTTTGAGTTCCATGGCTCCTCCTTTCGCTTCGGTCAAGGGGTTTTGTCACTTTTGTCACCGCACGGTGACGACGACACTCCCCTTGTCGGAAAGCAGCGCTTCCCTGTAGCCCAGGACCCGCATCCCACTGATGAACTGCCCCATCTGGTCGCCGATATGGGGCGCCACCTCCTGAGCCTTCTTCAGGATGCGATTCACCTCTGGACCTACAGTCGCAACCTGCTCCAGCTTCACCTCCAGGGTGCCGGCATAGGCCAGGCCATCGTTGGTAGTGTGCCCATCGTCCTGGGGCCGTAGGGAGACCTGGAACTCGATGCTGACGGTCCTGTCCCAATACTTCTCATAGGCGTCCCCGTAGGCCCGTCCCAGGTGCACCTCGGGGTGGGCGAACTCGGCTCCGCTCTTACGGAGCTCGTCGGGATCGGGGCGGTAGACCCGGTAAAGGTGCTCCCAGTCCACGGCGTTGGTTCTCCTGCGGGTTCCCATTTTGGCTCACCCCCTTTCTTTCAGAGTTAGACGTCGTAATGCCTGACGGCCCACAACTGGGCCTGGCGGACGAGGTCTGGCGTCAAGGGCCTGTGAATCGTCGCCAGGATCGTCCAGGCTTTGTAACGGTCCTGTCGGCGTGGATCTCCAGCTCGAAGGCAGGTGAGATACCCACCTTCACCCACCAGGAGGAGGAAGCGTTTCTGGCTTGGCTCCCCTAGGGGTGGGGACGTCTCATGGTGATAGACGTGGATGATGACCTCATGCACGGGCCCCTGCCACTCCTGCGGCAGAGTTCTCATCCATTGGACTGCCCCGAAGGGGTCGCTGAAGCCCACCAGGTCGCTAAAGGCCTTGCCAACGGCCATCCGTTTAGCCTGCTGCAACGTCTTAGGCTGCATGGTTCACTCCTTCAGCTAGGCACGCCGATAATCTTCAGCGGTCGGTCGCTCATCCAGAACCCGTCCTCGTTCAGGTAGTAGTCCCTGGCGCACCAGGGACACGTGATCTTGGGCACGGGCACGAGGCCCTTCGCCATCTGACGAAAGGTGATGAAGGCCTCAAAAACCTGCTCGTTGCGGCACTGTACCTTGACCTTAGTTGGCCAGATGCCGGCACGACTCCAGGGCTTAGCCAGGTCTACGCTCATGGGTCACCTCCCTTCTGGGCTGGCATCATCGGGTGGGGTAGCCCATCTCCCCACATGCTGTTTCCTTCAGATAGGTCGATACTCAATGTCGTAGCAGGTGGACCGTCCGTACTCGGTGTCTCCATCTTCGTCCACCAGGAAGCCGTCTATCCCATCGGCGTACTCCATGGAGGCAACGTGGGGGCCACCCAGGCCAGCAAAGAGCCTGTCCAGGTCCACCAGCTCCTCGGCCTTCTTGATGGCTTCCACCTGGCTGTCCGCCTCGACGTCCCGGACCAGGACGCGGACGATGGGGTACAGATGAACGTGGTACTTGGGCATATGGGCTACTCCTCTTGCCCCGGCTCCTTATCAAGCCTGCGGGCGGGTGGCCTTGGCGATGGCGGCGCGGGTCTTCTCCGGCGCGGGCCCACGGCGCCTTCGTCCCATCCCGGATACCTGCGCGCAACAGTCACCCCTCTTGGAGGCCAAAAGAAAGGCCCCCAGCGGTCGATGGGGGCATCGTTTCCAAGGTATTTGCCGCCTCCTTCCTGATTGCCTCCCTCAAACGCGCTCCTCGCTTCGCGGACAAGCCCAATAATACCTCGGCCTCTCGTTTCTTGTATCCCTGGAGTCTTAAGGAAAGGTACTGGCCCTGTTGCTCCGTTAACCTACCCCTCAACTCTCCATAGGCCACCCGGGTCAGGGCCAGGTCCTCCACCGGCCTGAGCTGGTGCGGCGTGAAATGGAGGCTGTTGTTTTCGGCGAACACCTCCTCGGGATTATCGTCGAGGCTGACCAGCTCCCATACGTGGGATCGCCTGTGGGTCCGGTGAAGCTTGCCGTCCACCGAATAACCCTTGCTGCGATACTCGAGAATCCTGTACTTGGCATGATGGAACAGATGCTTGCGCGGACAGGCAGGGTTTTCCTTGAGTTTCTGATAGATGGCCAGGCGCGCCTCTTGGGCCAGGTCCTCCCAGGCCTCGGGGCAGTCTCGAGCCCAGTGTTTGGCCAGGTTCTTGATATCGCCATCAAGCTGGGTGATGGTGTCCTCGATCTCCAGGAGCTCTGGGCGTGTTATATTGGACATGGTCCTTCCTTGCCGGGGTATGGCCCGTCCGCACTGAGAAAGTTGGCGGGCCTTACCTCTTTAGAATGAAAAGCCCCCCGGAGATCTCCGGGGGGGCGTCGTTTCCTGGGAAACGGCTTCAGGCTATTCTGAGCTTAGTTTTCCTGTCCAAATCCAACAGGGTCCCGCATTGGAGACAATCCCAGAACCAGCCGTACTGGTCTCGGTCCAGGCCCAAGTCTCCCGTGCACCTGGGGCACGCTTTTAGCTTGACCATGCTTCACCCCCTTAACAACAGAAAGCCCCCCCAGACTCCGATTAGCTCGGAGCCCAGGGGGGCTTCCTAGATCAGGCTGCCGCCTTCCCGCCTAGCTAGGCGGGATTCGGAAGGGCGCCTACCCTTCCATCGTCAGGACGGTTAGGCTTTCGCCTTTACTGTCCACCAGTCTTCCACCGCCTCTTGGCACAGGGACCGTATCTCCCCCATTACATCCGCAGGGGGACTTGCCCCGTAGCGTACAATCTTGCGCCGCTGGTTCTTCGAGAGCCGTCGGAACGTACCAGCTCGGCTCACGTCGACAAACAGGTGGATCTGGGTGGAGGGGATCCGCACCAGGGCCACCCGCTTGAAGTTGAGGGCGTCGACTCCGAGGCCCACCAGGTAGTACTCGGGCTGATTGGCCATGAAGACATCCCTGGTCACGGGATCGAAGCGGCGCCCCCACCTTCCCTTCTCGCCGGTATGGATTGTACGTTGCTCCAGCTTCCACTCGTACAATCGGCGGTCCCTATCCTCGGCCTTCCACTCTTCGATGATACCCTCGATGAACACTTCATAGTCGTGTTCCTCGATGGGACACATGGGGTGGCCGAAGACGCAGAACCCACGGCTCCGGGTGAAGGTCTCCACCAGCTTGTCTCGGCGCTGGGGCGTGGACCACTGTGGGTACTTCATCGCTCACTCTCCTGAACAGGATGGAGTGAGGCTCCATGCGTTGGTAGAATTTAGGCTGCGGCCGCAACCTTGCGGCGTTTCTCGGTGGTCGGGGCCTCGGATGGGGTTTCGGCCGGCGGAGTCTGCTGGTCGGATGCAGGGGTATGGGTCTGGTGCTCCTGCAGCTTGGCCAGCAGCTCCAGGCGCTGGTGTTCGGCCAGGTCGGCGGCGTCCTTATCCAGAAGGGGTGCCCCTGCTTTGTAGGCCATATCGACCTGGGCGCCGTACTGGTCTGGCATCTCCTGTTGCACCACGCCGGTGAAGGCTTGCAGTCCGGCGACGAAGTTCTCCCTGGCCATGGTGATGTGGGCGTTCAGCTCCGGCGCGACCCTGGTAACGGGCCTGCCGGTCTGGGTGAACCTGATGGCGCCGTCCTTGCTGTGGGCCAGCCGTATGGGAGCGCCCAGGGCCTCGTCGGGTATAACCGTCTCCCCTTTGGTATTGGAAGCGGTGAAGAAGGGGATCCAGACACTTTCCAGGTCGATGCCCCACACCCGCCGGACGCTGCCCCTTGTAGCTCGTGGAGCTAAAAGGGCCTTCACGTAGGCAGGGGTCTGGTGACCGTTGGAGCTAGGCTCTCCTGTTCCGTTGGTGGTCATGCGGCTCACACTCCTTTGCGTGATTCGCATGGAGCCTCACTCCATCCTGTCCAAGAGGCGATTTAGGGAATCACTCTACCTGGGACACCTATCCCTTGTAGGCTCTACATCTACTGTGAACACACTACCTTGTTTTCAGTGTCCAGGGTATTGCGATAGAGAAGTTTACCTATCCCATGGGCATCCTGGGCGTACTATCATCCCAGTTAGGGTGAAGCTAGGTACATATACCTGGAGGGTTCCTTTCACTAGGTGCCTACCTAGCTATTCGGTCCAGGTAACCGGTTATTAGGCCGCACTTTGCCCTAGTCTTTCGTTCAAGGCGCCTGGGTCTTTACCTTGCCCAGGGTACCTTTCCTTGCCTTGGCCATTGGCTCTGGCTTGCCATGGCCGGGATAGGTTTTTAATGTGCTGGAATCATTGAATCATACCTAAGACATGATATAATAAGTTGTTAGTGTATACTTGCTCTTTAGTACACATAGGAGCCTCCTGTAGAGCCCATTAGGGAGCCGCCTTGAGTAGAGCCACTAGTGCAGTCCGTACACCTTCCCTTATCAGGGCTTACCTTATGGGTGAGCCTTTCCCCGATGGCAACGGCGAGCCGAGAACCATTAACCCTGCCGAAGGGGACTACGTGGCTCGTATTCATCAGGCCTTGAAGTTGCGAATCGCAGAGCTACGACCAGGGTACCAGTATCCCCGCCGGCACAGCTTTCAAACACGGATTGAGGAGCTGATAACTCTGGGCCTGTTGGAGAGGACCGGGCGGAAGGAACCTCCTCAGGAGCGCGGAGCTGGAGTCCTGGGCACAGCGGGCGGTTTCCAGGAGCGTACCTGGGTGCGAATTGTCAGCGCACAAGAGGCCAGCGATCTCTGGAACGACCCCATGAAGGCGATCCTCGAAAGGTACGGCCTTGAGAGACCAGCGATATTCAAGAGACCTAAGAGACCGAGGGCCCGTCTCAAGAGAGTTGAGGCCCCGCCTGAGGAAGCTCTCAGGCCCGATGGGCGCCGCCGCCCCAGACGCCGAGCAGTTGTCGAAGAAGCGACTGAGGTGGTCTCGGAAGCTCTTGAGGAGACCCACACGCAGTTAGACCTTCGGCGCCAGGGTCTGCTTGATCAGGCTACCTCCGCTGCCAGGTCAGGCGAGGCGTTGGAGATATTCCAATCCCTTGAGCGAGATCTAGCCGAGTTCCTAGATCGGGTCAGGCCGTACTACCGTGTTCACCCTCTGAGCGATGCCATTACCGATCTGGGAACCCTGACCGGCTGCATCCAGAGCTTCAGCACGGCTAGAACTCGTAACCAGATACAAAGAGCACTGAGCGCCTGTCGGAGTGGGAGTGAGGTGATCGCCATCGACCTGAGTACTCCTCTACCTCTGCCTGACAGGACGCCTGAAGAAGCGCCTGGGCCAGTCGTTGAGAGGGCTCGTCGCAGGCCCCCTCGGGCGCCTCGTCCAGCCGTTGAGGTCGCTCTACCAGCAGCTCCGCCTTCGGGAGAGATCCCAGCCTTCACCCTGGCCGAGCGGCCCAACCGTCAGTCTCTTCAACGACTCTTCGACCACCTGAGTAAGTTGAGTGAACTTGGAGAGGAAATAGAAGAAGAAGGAGCCGTGGCGGCAGAGCTGCAACGGTTGAGTGAGGCGTTCGAGGGATGGCAAACGCTGTTTGAAGATGTCATCAGCGAGGAGGAAGACAAGGATGACCCGAACGAGGACCGCCTCGATCGACTCAGAGAGCTGGCTGACACTCTCACTGAGATCTCGGGCGCTTTGGAGGAACTGGACCTGAGTGCGGCTGTGGGACATGTAGAAAATGCCATGTTGTTGACCTGGAGAATGTAAAATAATAACTATGATGACTGGCAGGACAAGGGTTATTGCCCTCTGTAGTAACTGCCGCACCCAGAACCGTTTCTACCTTTGGTCTTGGGCAGGCCACGGGAAGGCCCGGTGTAAAGGCTGCGGCTGGTGGATCCCGTATCATGGAACGCAAGCGTTCCCTCCTGACGGTCGGCATAATGACTGACAAACTCAGTGACCGGCTGTCGGCCTATCAGACATACCTTGACCTCTCGACCAGGCTGTCGCCGGTGACGAAAAGTATTTATTTAGACGCACTCCGGCGCTTCATCAAGCACGTCAAAGACTGCGCGCTGGCCGACTTATCTCCAGCCGTGCTGCTTGAATGGCATGGGAGGATGGCCAAGGCGAAACTGGCCTATACCACCGCACAACAGAGGCGGGCTGCCTTGAAGAAATTCTTAATCTATCTTGAGGAGTTCGAGGAGAGTGACCAAGCGGCCAAACTTGTGCGGGCCCTGGACCGCCTCCAAGTCCCGGGAGACAAAAGGCCAAAGCGGGAGCCTTACTCGCTGAGGGACATCGACATTCTCCGTCTGCTGGCTCGTGCAGGTACCCATGTAATCACCGGGGGCCGGGACGTGGCTGTTATTCATTTCCTCTGGGCGACGGGCGTGCGCCGAGCTGAGGTTGCTACTCTAATGCTCGACGACGTTGACCTGGAGGAGCGTATAGCTACAGTGGTAGGCAAGGGTAATAAGGAGCGGGTGGTCATTTTCGACGAGGCCTGCCAGCACTCTCTCGATCTATGGCTCCAGGATCGAGAGGAGAGCTGGCCGAAAAAGGAAGGGGTTGAGACCTTCTTCATCAATCTCCTTGGGAACCCCCTGACACCTTTTACCGTCTCACAAATCGTTCGGACTTGCGTGAGCGAAGCAGGAATGCGCGGGAAGGTCTGGACTCATCTGTTTCGTCATTCGAGGCTAACCCGTCTGCTGGACAACGGTATGGCGATTCAGGATGTGGCCAAGCTGGCAGGTCATAGCAACATCAACACTACAGCCCGTTACCATCATGCGGAAGAGGGCCGGCTTAAAGATATCTATGACCGGGCCACAGCCGAGGGCCAGTCTAGTACGAAGGAGCCGAAATGACAACCTCTGAACGAGAGTTTCTAGAAGCCGTTGCTAGACTCCAGATTCGGTGGGAGAAGATGACAGGCTTAAAAGGCGACTGTTTCATGGCCTATGCCACCTGGCTTATTTTGCAGAAGCGTTTCCCTGAACTGGATGGCCCGGGCTAATGCCACCCCCCGCAGCATCCCCACACTGGCTTGACATCCTGCCTCAGTCCGGCGTCGTTGGTATTTTGGGCAGGCGGCGCCACGGAAAGACGGCGCTTGCCTACCATTTAGCGGAGGAGCGTCACCGAGTGCATGGCACCCCCGCCGTGGTCCTGGGCCCCCCCCTGGAGCTGGCCAGCAAGTTCCCATCCTGGTTCACCATTGTTTTGGAACTCAGCGACTTTCGCCGTTATCCCAATCACACGGCGATCGTCGATGAAGGCTCTTTCCCGCTCCATGCCCGTCAGGCCCTCTCCCGACAACACACTGAGTTCGACCAGGCCCTGAGCCTTTGCGGTCAGATGGAGCAGCTCTTCATCTTCTGCACTCACCACTCGCGAAAGCTGGACCCGCTGGCGGTAGAGGAGTACGAGGTCCTGGCTTTCAAGTTGCCGGGCAAGATGCACACCAGGATGGAGCGGCCCGAGGTGAGGGAATGGTCGGCGATGGCCCGAAAGGCCCTCCTAGACTTCCCAGAAGAAGAGCGGAAGGAGTGGACTTTCGTCCTTTACGACGACCTAGACGAGGAGGTTCTCCTGCGTAACCCCCTGCCCAGTTTTTGGTGCGATGAGATTAGCAAGGCAGTCTCCACCGCCCTTACACAGAAGGACCGGGAGGGGCTGCATGACCTAGATGCCATCGTGCGGGAGCAAGAGGTCAAGAGTCCTGACGTAGTGTGGTGTCCAATATGCGGACGCCCAGCCTATATGCTGGGTGGTGAGTGTGAGCGGTGCGAATACGACCACCTGAAAAAGCTGAAAGGGCTGCACCTAAGCGCAACCCCTTCCGCCGACCATGGCAACCCCTAAGCCTACTTGGCTGGCAACCGAAGGCACTGAAGGCGGGTTAAGCCCGGCGCCCAGCACAGCTCCTGGCGGCACTGATGAAAGCCGACTGAATCCGCTTATCCCGCCGGCCGCCCGTCCCGGGCGCTGGCTTGGAATATTTTTGGCCCCTCAGAGCCGCGCCGACGCACGCGTTGAACGCGCTGGCGCGTTTCTTGAACCTCATGGGACTTGGCACCGTTACCGTGAGCCTCCCCATCCCTCTTCGTGAACCCATGGTGGTGGCCTCCTTTATGGTGTGTTGGCTTGGGTGGCCGCATCGAAATCGAGTAACCTTAGCTTGAGCTTAGGCGGTACGACGCCCTTGAGTCTATCCATCTCCTGGGCGGTTGTCAAGGCGTCTTCAGCGAGAGCAATTTGCTCCAGGCCCGTGGCCAAGGCGTTTTGGCCTTCCGTTTCCAGCTCCTCCTTGTACCATTGTATGGCGATTGGCAGCGCACAGGGCCGGCAGGCATCAGCGGGGCCTGCGTTAACCCAGGTTGCCATCGGTTCTGGTGTGAAGGGTGCTGCCTCTTCCGAGAAAAGGTCGATCAGGCGCTCCAAGACCGCGTCCTCAGTGCAGGCGCCGACGTCTTTGCCCTGAGTTTGGCAATTCTCCACAATCTGCCTTATCTTGGAGTCTTTTACAACGCGCTCTACGTCAGAAAGGTTTAGCGTGATCTCGATGTCGGGTGAATTCTGCATGACTCTCCTAGCTGGTGAGATAGCTGCCGAGGCAGAGGATCAGGTAATTCTTGGCGTAGGTGACGTCCTTGGGCTTTTGAGCCGTGTTTACCGTGCCTGACAGGCTGCCCTTGGCGACCAACTGGGCTGCCAATTCATTGCGCTTTCGCCGCAACTGGGACCTGAGAGACTTTATCTGCTCGGGGGGAACCCCGGCGGAAACTTGCTGGCGAATTGCCCGTGCCGCATCTCGGGTTTGGCGGCGGGCCTCTTGGGGCACCCATTGCTCATTACACTCTTGAAGTGCCTCCGACAACTCGGTTGGAGGGTTCGGTCGCGGTCGAATCATCGGCGCCCGCCCCTCTTGGGGGACTTCCTCAAAAAGCCCTCGATATGCCTTTTTGCCCTCATTCCAGGCCTTGGCCAGCGCACGAAGTTCCCCCGCAGATGAAGTGAAACTAGGCATGGTGACCATTAAGTATAGAGTCAATTAGACAGCCTGCGGTTGCCCGAGGTATATACTTGAGGACTGTCTCTTCCAAAGAGTCTGCTAGTTCCAAGACTCGTCTTTCGCGCGACTCCTGAGACGGCTTTCGTTTGCCGGCCTCTGTTGGTGGACTTTCCAGCTGCTCGGCAATCTGTAGAACGACCTCGCTGAGGTTGAAAAGGCCGATGTATCGTTCACCTATATCTCGAATCTCAAGGGCGGCTCGTCTCACGTCTGCTGAGTCACTACGTATTTCGGTCAAGTGGCTGCTCAAGTCTACCAATCGAGCCATTGCCTGTAACTGTTGACATCCAGAACTGAGATTCGCGCCGGGTTTAAACTCAAACGGGTTTGGCATGCTATCAACCTCCTATCTCCTGTGACAATTCAGATACAGCGTCGTCTCGGCTTATCTGGCCTCTTTGGACCTTGACTCCCAGGGATCGGGCTTTCTGAAGCAGTGCTGGGCTGAAGTAACCCTCGCAGCGTCGGCCCAGTTCCCAGGCAGTATCGACCAAGGGCTTCAGCCGCGCCGCCAGTGCCTCAGCCGCCTTCAAGTCTCGCACATTGGGCATCTCGTTAGCAATCTCTTTCATTCGGTGCGCCAGTTCGTGGTGACCCAAATGTTCGGCAGCCCGGGCCCCATGCTCCAGACGTGCCTTGGATGTGCGCAGAACGCCAAAGCCTCCGAGACCCCGAGCCAGACCATCGAGATGCCCGAGGGCCACAATTGACTCGTCGGCAGCAACGCAGCCTGGTCTCTCCATCGTTGAGACCTCTGCAACCAGGGGCTTTTGAAGAAAACGACGCGGAACTGGGGGGCCTTCCCAGGGCGGAACGGGTAGCCATTGACTCGGTGGTGGCCAGGTCATTTTTACTGAAGACGGGGTCTTGGCCGCCCAACCCTGCTTCTTAATATAACCGCCACCGTCGCCTTGAGGTCTTTGAGGGCAGATGAGAGACGCTCACCAGCATTAGCTATGTTGGTGGCGTGTTCAGTGGCACCGGCCAAACTCTCCGCGGCGCGCTGTATGGGTGCGCTGGGATCAGGGAGCCGAGGCAATTCAGGGAAATGCGTGCCTTTAGGACGTGATGCTGGCTCTGGCATATTACTCTTCCTTTCAGTTTTACTGTTTCGTTGCGGCCGCCTCAATAACCTTGGTCTCTGCCTGGGCGAGTTGGGCTACTCTTAGTGCCTCCTGGGTGCGCGGGCCGCTGGGTACAGCTTGGCGCGGAGGCCCTCCCATCGGTGTCGCCGTCGGTGAAGCGGGCGATGTAGCTGCGCCAGCTAACGCGCTGGCTGTCCGTGTGTCGGCTTGTGATTGGGATGCGATAGTGCCAGGTAAGCCCCCACGCATCGCCCCTTCCCTGAAACCCTTCATTTCTCCCACCATCCTATCCCCTGCCTTCTCAACCTTGTCCAGCAATGTAGGACCTAGCTGCGCTAGCAGATCCTCCAGGCTCTTGCCAGATTGTCCACCACCTTCCGTAAGGTACCGACTAATGGCGACAAGAGCGGTAGACTGGTCCTTCTGGGTCGCCGCGAGATTTGCTATAGAATGCTCAAAGCTCTTCTGGCGCTCGTCCCCGAGTTGCGCCGCAAGCTGGTCCGCCTTCTGGGTCAGAGCCGAGCCCTGATTATCCCCCCTTTCCTCCTGGTTTTTTTGGATGAGTTGTACGATGGCTGCGTACCGCTCTTCCCCCACACGGGCGATGTCTGCGAACCGCTCTTCTACCGCACGGGCTCGCTCCTTCTCGTGTGCCTCCTGTCGCTCCCGGCGGCGCTCCTCTCTCTCCTCGGCGAGGCGGGCCTCCAACTCTTCTAGCCGCTTGCTCATGGGGTCGGCGCCCGGTACTGGGTAGGGATAACTTGGGTTAGGGGGATAATAGGGATAAGCCTGGGTGTGTACCGGTGCCGGGGCGTAGCCTGGTGCGGTGTAGCCTGAAGGAGAGTAATAGGGGGCGTAGCCTGGTGCGGCGTAGCCTGAAGGAGAGTAATAGGGAGAAGTCTGGGGCTGCGGCTGCTGGGGAAACATTTCTTCAATCACCATGGGAACGAGGTTGGTGATGGCCTTCACCAGCACTGGTGGCAGCCGATTGATATAGGAGACTATGTAGTTCGACAGGTTCATGGGGTGCCCCCGGACCATGGAAAAGCGTTGCCATCCGCGAACAATCCCCTGGACCTCCTGGTCGGGTACCCCTATCCCAATGAGGCTCCCCTTTAGTCTGCGGGCGTCCTCATCCTCCTGATCCTCCTGGTAGCCCGGCTGATCGTCCGTACGGTCGGCGAGCGGCACTGGTTGCTCTTCTTTCGGTTGGCGCCTTTTGGGGCTCAGTTTTACAGCCCAGGGCTGTTCAGCGGGTGCTGGTGCTAATGTCACCCCTGGTGAGAGGGCCTCCACCTTCACCGTCTCCTCGCTGGGCACCGGCTGCCCGGGGTGCTTGTTTATCCAGTGCCCCTTAAATTGGGCAAAATGCTGGTAAGCTATCCCGTGTTCCTTACACTCATACATTGGGTTTCCTTTCCCTTACGTCGGCAAGAAATCGATCCAGGTTCACTTGTACGTCGGGTCTCCTTTCCCTTACATCGGCAAGAAATCGGTCCAGGTCCTGGCGCACCAGCCATCTAATATAGCTGCTGACCGTAGAAGAGGTAATCTCTTCCTTATAATGCCGGTACTCCGCTAGCTTTTCGATCGTAGTCCTGTCCTGAAGGGACACACGGACGCTGAGGAGTCTAATTGCGGTAGCCATGTCCCACCATTATAAGACTGTCTCACGAGCGTTGCAAAGAACCGACGGCATCTCTAGAATGGGCCAGTGAGACTGGTATGCTGTGCCAGCGTCAAGGGAGGAGTCGGGAAAACAACCGTGGCCGTCGGCGTCGCCCGGGCGTTGGACAGGAAGGGACTCAAAGTAGGGATCTTGGACCTTGACTATCGCTCCCCTTGCGTGCCCCTGGTCATGGGAGACCAAACGGGCCAGCTGCGCCACGGCCCTAACGACAGTATCCAGCCCTGCGTGATCAACGGAATCGCCGTGATGAGCATGGCCTACATCTGGCCTCCAGACAAATGCGTAATGGTGGAGGACAAGGACGCCGTAGATGACGTGAAGCAGCTTCTCAAGCCAGATACCATTGAATGGCCCCGTTTGGACTTTCTCGTAGTGGACTCGCCCCCTACCTCCAGCGGTATAGTGGTAGCTACTCTGGCGCACCCGGGCATCAGCGGAGCCCTGGCCATCTCCCATCCCAGCTCCGTATCCCGCGCTGCTCTCCTGAGGACGCTGGATCTTTTCGCCGAGCATACAGTTCCTGTCTACGGGGTCGTGAGCAACCAGGGGATGGCCGAAGGTAAGCCCCGCTTTGACCTCAGCGACGATCATATCCGGGCAGTGGCCCAGGAGTTTGAACTGCCTCTGTGCTTTGTCGTCCCTCACACGAGTGAGCTAGCACCCTACTTCGACGAGCTGGTGGACAAGCTCCTGCTGGTCTCTCCCGTAATTCTGCCTAGAAAGGTTCCGTCGGACAGAGTATGGAAAGAGTTCGTGAAGCTGGCGAAAACGCTCTAACGCTCGAAGAGGAGGGCCAGCTCCTATTGGAGCTGGATGACTGCCTCAACGCCCTCAATGTCCTCCAGGAGGCCTTCCTAGCCTTCATAAATAACAGCGAATTGCAGGTCGCTGAGGGTCGGCGGTGCGTTCTGGGATTGGCGGACCTGAAGTATCATCAGAGGCATTACTACTTCGAGGTCACCGGCTCCAGAATCACCCTAGTGGATCGCTACGAGCACTACAACACTCTGATACTGGCACCTCTTCGGTCGGTGCTGAGAGTGCTACAGGGGACTTTGGAAGGCGACGAGGAAGCATTCGGCAAGGAGTGGGCCCGGGGTAAGGCCAAGGTAGTGGGAGAGAAAAACTTTCATGATGCCATCATGTTTGCCGACGTGTTCAAGCGACTGGCGCGCCTCGTAAGGCGATACAGGGAGCTGCTGGCGGCCAAAGCAAGCTGATTGGGAGGATAATAAAAATGCCCTGTTCCCCTTTTTCGATAGAGACTCCCCAGGGGCGAGTGACGGGGATTATATGCACTAGGCGACGAAAGGTGCCGTGCGCGTTCTGCCAGGCCCCCCACACTCACCTTTGCGACTATCCTATGGCCAACGGGAAGACCTGTGACCGCAAGCTGTGCCCCCAGCACCGGACTAGGGTTAGTCGAGACCGGGACTACTGCCCGGAACATATGGGGGCGATCAAAACATGACGGAAGCAGCTTGGGCTGGGTGGCTGGCGGCTTTCATGTTGCTGGCCTTTCTGGTCTCCAATGGCCTCCGGGGCCTGGGAGTACCTTTTTATATCAGCAGGAAGGTGGTGCACTTTGGCGCCGGGGTGCCTATCGGGGTTTCACCCTGGGTCTTCAGCGAACCCTACTACATCTTGGGTCTCGCGATAGCGTTCCTGCTGCTCCTGGCCGTTACCCACAACTGGGACTTCTTCCCGGGGTGTGCCAGGAAAGGGCGGTGGAGTGAGCTCTGGTTTCCGATTTCGGTGGCCGTTTCCATCGCTTCTCTTTGGCATGTCAGTCCCAAAGCGGCCGTGGTTCCAGGACTCTGGCTGGCCTTCGGCGACGGGATAACTGGCCTGGTCCGCATGGCGGTGAACCGGCGGGAGGAGAAGGGCTGGGCAGGTTCAGCAGCCTGCTTTGTGGCCTGCGCCGCCGTGGCGGTCCTGGTCCAGCCCTTGTGGGTCGGCCTTCTCGGTAGCGTGGCTGCCACGCTTGCTGAGCGTTTCTGCGGAGACGCCAGGGGGAGCTGGATACGCCTGGACGACAACATCGCCATGCCGATGGCGGGCCTGGCAGTGATAGGTCCCCTGGTAGCTTGGGTGTAAGCGACGAAATGACAGAAAGGAGCTTTAAGCCACTGCTGCGAATCTATCGGCCCTCTCCGGTTAACGTCTACGAAGGCATAAATCATGACTACTAGCCTGTACCGCTATAGAACCCGCTGGGGTGGCCTGAGCACACGCCTCCGTGTCCACCTGGTGGTGTTGCCGCGGTGGTTTGCCCTCCCGATGGCTGTCCTCACAGTTATCCTCGGGGCCTCCATGGGAGAGCCGGCGGTTGTAGACATCTTTCTGGCGACCCTGGTGGTGGTGGGGATTATGGCTTGGTCCCATGGGATGAATACCTTCCTTGACTACGTGTGGACCGGCCTTGATCGTGGAGAAGTCGGGGAGCGCAGCCGACCCAAGTTCTATACCTCGGGCCAGCAGCCCATCGCTGAGGGGGTGGTTAAACCCATAGAGGTGCTCTTGAGCGCCGCTGGATGGCTGGCTCTCTCGGCCCTGTTTGCGGCTCTCCTCTCTTCTCGGGGACATCCCTGGGTCTGGCTACCCTGGGGCATGGCCAGCCTATGTACCTTTGGGTACTCCTGGGGAAAGCTGCACTACTCCTGCGAAGTTTTCCTCGCCCTGGGATTTGGCCCCATAGCCACCATGTTGGGAGCGGCAGCCGCGCCCGACCCGGATCTCGCCAGAGGGTTTCTGGTCGGCATCCCCTTCGGTATCCTCTTCGGCTTCGCGGCTGAAACTGTGGACCAATACATGGATGCCGAGGTCAACTGGTCCAAGGGGCTACGGAACATAGGTGCCCTAACGTGGAAACGCCAGGCAAATCTATGGGGACCCATATGGGTATTCGTCGGCAGCGCTATGTTCGTCCACTTGATCCTGGCAGCGACAGGCGTCCTAAGCCCTTGGACCCTTTTGGCCATCGGCCCAGGGATTCTCTTTATGATATACGGTGCCCTCATGGATGAATTGTATCCATCGCCAGCACCTTTCCAGAAGAGGGCTATCATCGTTGGGCTCGTTTCCCTGGTGCTCTACGTCCTCCTGATGGTTGTAGGGTCGTATGTATCCTAAGCTGATTTCCCTTGGCTTTGCCGTGCCCAATAACTTCGTGCTGAGCCAGCAGGAGGTGTTAGACCGGCTGGGCTATACCTCCCGCATGGCCAGGCGGATATTTGAGCGCAGCGGCATTGACAAACGGCACTTTGCCCTGGATCCCGTAGGCCTTTCATGGCAGGAGTTGCGGGAGGCAAATCCCCCTCTAGCTTTGCACCTCAGCCTTAAGGCCGTGGAGGCGTGCTTCGACGGCAGATGGAGTGGCAGCGACTTGGGAGCCCTCTTCTTCTGTAGCGTCACCGATTACAACACCCCGGCGCTGGGCTACTTCATAGGACGGGCCCTCGGGGTCGGCGAGGAGACAGAGTTCCTCAACATAGAAGGTCAGGGTTGCCAGTCCAGCCTACCGGCGCTGCGGCGAGCATGTGACTATTTCCAACTGCACCAACGACCGGCCCTGGTAGTCAACACGGAATTGGGTTCCACCACTTTCTATCCCTCATCAGAGGAGGACCTGGAGAACGTGTTGACCAATGCTTTATTCGCGGACGGCTCGGCCGCGGTGCTGGTAGGGATGGACGATGACCCATCTCATCCAGCCATCGTGGATTTCCTGAGCCTCTACTCTCCGGAGCACCTGGAGATCCTGGGCTACACCTGGCGTGACGGGAGACTGAAGTGCCGGCTAGACCGGTCCATCGCTAGCGTAGTTCCGCCGTTGATCGCGGATGCGGTGAGGCGCCTGCTCTCCAGGCATAACCTCAGCCCAGAGGACATAGCGCACTGGGCCATTCACCCGGGCGGGCCGGCCATCCTGACGGGTGTGGAGGACCAGCTAGGACTAACGAGGGAGCAGACCTGGGCCTCATGGGAAACCCTGCGCCTTTTCGGCAATTGCAGCAGTGCCACCCTCGCCATGGTGGCAAAACGGGTGCAGAAGTCCATAACCAGTCCTCAAGGATACGCTGTAGGAGTAACAGTAGGAGCAGGCGGGGCCTGCGAAGTCTGCCTCCTGAGATGGGAGCCCACCACGACGCCAAGGTGACTTTCTATGAAATGCTTTATATGCGGGGGTACCACTAGGGTTATCGACAAACGTGCAACCAGTCGAGGTATGCGGCGACGGCGTCTTTGCAAGGACTGCAAAAGCCGTTTTAGCACATTAGAACAACCCTTTGTCTTTACAAGGGGTAAGGAGAAACAGCAGTGGCACTCATATTGACAGCTAACGCTTCAACTGTACTTGAAGCCCGCTACCTCCAGAAGAGCGAGACCCCGGAGATGCTCTTCAGGCGAGTGGCTCGGGCCGTCGCCGAGGCCGAGGAGCCCGCCCAGCGGGAAGAGTGGGCCCGCACCTTCTATGAGATGATGGCCTCCTGCCAGTTCATGCCCAACTCCCCCACCCTGTTCAACGCCGGCACCGGCCAGGGCACCCTCTCCGCCTGCTTTGTCATCCCCATCGAAGACACCATGGAGAGCATCATGAAGGCCGCCTCCACCTCGGCCATGATCCAGAAATACGGCGGCGGCATCGGCTACGCCTTCTCCAAGCTACGCTCCAGAGGCAGCTCCATCGCCACCACCCACGGCAAGGCCTGCGGCGCCGTGGCCGTGCTGAAGATGCTCAGCTCCCTCTCCGACATGATCACCCAGGGGGGCAAGCGTCACGGAGCCAACATGGGCATCCTCCGTGTGAGCCACCCCGAAATCCTGGACCTCATCCATCTCAAGGACACCAACAAGGAGGCCCAGAACTTCAACATATCGGTGGCTGTTACCGACACCTTCCGCCAGGCGGTGGACCAGGACCGCGAGTGGGAGCTCATCGACCCCCATACCCAGGAGGTCAAAAACCGCCTCCCGGCCCGCCAGATATGGGAGGCCATCATCGACTCGGCCCACGAGACGGGGGACCCGGGCCTGTACTTCATCGACGAGGCCAACCGGTCCAATCCCACGCCCCATCTGGGCGGCCTGGACAGCACCAACCCCTGCGGCGAGGTGCCCCTGCTGGGCTTCGAGGCCTGCAACCTGGGCTCCATCCACCTGGCCCAGTTCGTGGTGGAAGGGATGAAGGACCCAACCATCGACTACTCCGCCCTGGAGGAGCTGACGCGTAAGGCCGTCCGCTTCCTGGACGACGTGGTCACCGTGAACCAGTTTCCTATTCAGGAGGTCCGCGACGCCGTAAGCGCCACCCGCAAGATCGGCCTGGGAGTCATGGGCTGGCACGACGCCCTTATCAAGCTGGGCCTCCCCTACGACTCCCCCGAGGCCCTGGAGCTGGCCGACCGGGTCATGGCCACCATCAACCGTGTGGCCCGGGAGACCAGCGTAGAGCTGGCCAAGGAGCGCGGCCCCTATCCCGCCTGCCGTGAGGCCGTGCCCATCCGCAACGCCACCCGCACCTGCATCGCCCCCACGGGCAGCATCAGCGTCATCGCCGGGGCGTCTTCCGGCATCGAGCCCATCTTCGCCGTGGCCTTCGTCAAGAACGTGCTGGACGGTAGGCAGCTACGGGAGGTCAACCCCTACTTCGTGCAGATGGCCAAAGAGCGGGGCTTCTACAGCGAAGAGTTGATGGAGCAGGTGGCCCGCAGCGGCTCGGTGCAGAACATCGCTGAAGTACCCGAGGACGTCAAGGCCCTGTTCAAGACGGCCCTGGAGATCGACTACCGCACCCACGTGCAGATGCAGGCCGTGTTCCAGAGGCACACGGACCTGGCGGTGAGCAAGACCATCAACATGCCCAACGGCGCCACCAGGGAGGACGTGGACCAGGCCTATCGTCTGGCCTACCAGGCCCGCTGCAAGGGCATCACCATCTACCGCGACGGCTCCAAGCCCACCCAGGTGCTGGAGGTGGAGCGGGCTCCTTCGACAAGCTCAGGACAGGCTACTGGGGAGGAGCGAAAGGCCATCGTACCCAGGGTGCGGCCAAGAGAGGTCAAGGGCGTCACCGAGCGCATCCGCACGGGCCACGGCAACATGTACATCACCATCAACTTCGACGAGGAGGGCCGGCCCTTCGAGGTGTTCAGCGCCCTGGGCAAGGCCGGCGGCTGCGAGTCGGCCAGCCTGGAGGCCATCTCCCGCCTGGTCTCCCTGGCCCTGCGGGCCGGGGTGGAGCCCCAGGCCATCGTGGAGCAGCTGCGGGGCATCGCCTGCGTCCCCGCCTGGGACCAGGGGGTGCTGGTGCAATCTCCCCCCGACGCGGTGTCCATGGCTATTGACCATCATCTTATACACGCACCGGTTGCAATGGCTTTCTTCAAGAATGGTTTAGGCTTTTGCCAAGAGTGTAATACTGCGCTCGTCCACCAAGAAAACTGTATCGTATGTCTAGGTTGTGGTTGGAATCGGTGCGAATGAAAAAGCTGTGAGACTTCTCGTCACGGGGGGGACCGGCTACCTTGGCTCTGAGCTCCTCCCATTATTAAGCGACCACACCATCTTCGCCCTTTACCGCAAGAAACATCCCAACGTGCCGGGGGTCTGCTGGCTCGAAGGGGACGTAACCTTGCCAGGCCTGGGGTTAGCGAAGGTCCCTGCGGTCGACGGGATTTTCCACTGTGCCGGCCTGATCGATCTCTCATCCGGAAAGAGAGAACAGGTCTGGGCTGTCAACGTGAAGGGGACGGTAAATGTCCTCAACCTGTGCAAGAAGCAACGTATACCCCGCCTCTGGTACGTCTCCACCGCCTATACTCAGGGCCGCAACCCTTACGAGTTCTCCAAGCGGGCGGCGGAGCAGATGGTGGAGGCCAGCGGCCTGAAAATCACCATCTACAAGGTGGCGATAATTGCGGGGAATTTCCAGAACTGGGCTGCTTCCGGAGCCGAGGGGTTTTATGCCGTGGCCCGGATCATTGCCAATGTTCATCGACGCGCCGAGATAGTGCGCCGTAAAGTGGAGGGGACGCTGCGTCTACCGCCCCTAGAGCTGACGGTACGACTGCAAGGGGACCCAGATGCCACTCTGAACCTGGTGCCCGTGGACTGGGTGGCCAAGAATATGGTAGGAACAATGGGAAGAGAAGGGGTTATCTACCTCACCAATCCGAACCCGCCGACGCTAGCCGAGGTGGTCGGCTGGTTGGGGCAGGCGTTGTTTATGAAGATCATCATTACGCCTTCGTTCAAGCCAACCCCGATAGAAATGGTATTGGCACGACTGATACGGCCCTTCCTGCCCTATATGCTTAAAGCAGAGCCTCTACCCGTGTCGGTGGAGACGTGCCCCAGGATCACGGGAGAGTTCATCATCGGGACGGTAGAAGCAGACATCATAGGAGGAGAAAATGCTAGAGGGGTTCAAGAACTTGATGGAGAAGATGCCGTCTGACAAAACACTGCAAGAGCTGGTTAAGCTAGCGCCGTTACTGAAGACTCTACCCAGCGAGCCGACCCTCAAGCAGCTACTCACGGAGATAGGCAGGTATGGCCCTATCCTGGAGACCCTGCACAGGGATGGGACTCTAAGGGAATTGATGACCCTGGCCAGGAAGCTCCCCGACCCCAGCACCATGGCAGCTCTCCTCGAAAGGATAAAGACCCTGATAGACTTTCTGGATGCCTTGAAGGGGGCGGGGCAGGAATTGGCAAGGCCTCCTCGGTAGCCTATAATCGGCGGGGGCATGGACGAAGTAACGACCGGCGTCATCGCGCTCCTGACCGCTGTTATAGGCAGTCTCGTGGTGCTGCTGCGCCGTAATAAGAACAACCGCCACGGCAACAACCCTCCTCAATGGCACGAGGTCTTACAACGACTGGACAAACTGGAGAGTAAGATCGAGGCACTCGTCAATGAGGTGGTAGGCTTGGGGAAGGCCGTAGCTAACTTGCAGGGACGGGCAGAGCGATAATGGAGGCAGAGCGATAATGGAGGACCTGTGGTTTATTTTAGAACTAGTGGGCTGGTTTGTAGCTGGAATCCTCGCTGTCACCGTTTGTCAGTATCTCTACAGCCACTTCCGGTCGCGTGGCAGACGTGGCAGACGAGTGCAGCGGAAAGTTCCTAGAAATGAATTATACAAGACGCGCGGATTATGAACTCTGCTGTGTTTGCACAATGGGTAGCCAACTTGGGCTTGCCTGTCGAACCGTCTAGCGTAGCCGACGAAAAAACGGCTATCCTTCGGGTTTACGACGCCACTGCGCTCGAATGGCGTCGGTCGCTGAGCATGGACTACTCCGATCAAGATGCTCCAATGCTGGAAACTATAGGGGCTTTCCTCGACCGTCTAATCACTGCTGCGAAGAAGGAGACAGATGCCGGCCGAGCGCACCCTTAGACTACCCAAGCCTCCGCCATTGCCCACTAAGGTGCCTTTTGAAGATGGCCTGAATCGGACCTTCAACCGATTGGCCGATTCCATGGAGCGCGGTCCCATGGGGAGACTGAACCAGCGCCTCAAGATGCTGCCCTCCATAGCTGGGGCAACCTGGCCCACTCCCTTGGGCACCGTAGAGATACCAACCATGGAGCCGCCGGACTTGCGGCTGCCAAATCTGGATGAGCGCAAGAAGGAAGCTCTGAAAGCGGCTCTGGGTCAGGACCTGGCCACCATCGTCGGGTTCATACCTGTCGTAGGTGATATAGTGGCAGATGTGGTGGAGGATCTGTATTTCCAGAAGGTCCACGGGCTCCTAAGGGCGGACGAGTTTGAGAGCTTCAAACGATACGATGCGAACAGTCCTACCACCCTGGCCATGATTAGAACCTTCGTGAAACACCGGTGACTACGCAGCCAACTTCTGACCTGGTCCGCAGGCTTTACCAGCTTGCCAATACCTCCCTAGGGGCGGTCCCTCCGGACGCACTCAATCTTCTGCTGAGGTCTATAGGGACGTCTGCGGTGGATGCCTTTGGGCTTTCTCCTGGGCTCGCCCGGGAGTGGCAGCTCGCCATCCAGCAGTACGTGGCAGTTAACGGTCCGTTCACCAAGGCCCAGGCCCTCTACGTGGGGGCCCACCCCCCCCCAGCCCTCTGGCCATATTATTGTGGGCGCTGTTTATTCTGGCAGGAACCCGATCGCTGCACCGTGGTTAAGGGCGATATCTATTTCGCCGGCTGGTGCGCGCTTTTTATGCCCCAGAATGGACCCAATGGCCGGCCTGCTATGCCCTTTCTCGCTTACCAATGGTACATCCAAGATGTGATGCGCCTTGTGGCCGACCTACCCAAGTTCCTGCAAGCACCGCTTGGCAGGGAGGTTTAGAATTGCAGGACAGTGGAGAGAAAGGTGCCCCACCAAGAGCGCGTTGACCCTTTTGAGCTGCTCGTCTTCCGCCTGGCCGGGGTAAGTGCCGAGACCCGGCCCCTGGTGGCCAGGATTATAGAGGAGGGGGCCATGTCCTCCGACCTCCTGACCCCTCCCCCGAGGATGGGAATTGTCCTCGCTGCCATAGCGGTCCGGGCCTTCCGGCCACCCTTCTTGCTTCGCTCCAACAGTCTTCTCGGTCCTGCCGAGATATGGGATGTTGGGGAGAACCATGCCTAGGTACATCCTCCAGGTAGATTACGCCAACCTGGGCCAAGTAGCCCAGGGACTCCAGGCGCTTAGCGGGCTCCAATTACCCTACCGAACAGCCTTCTTCGACTATGTGGTAGTGGAGGTGCCCGAGCAACTTCTACCCCAGATCCAGGTTCTTCCCGGAGTCTTACGGGTCTTCCCCGATAAAAGTATGGCCCTGCGAGGCGCGCCTATAGACCTGGAGATCAAGAGCTTTCTATCGTTTAACGTTCCCCGCGCCCTGGAGGCATTGACTCCCAGGGACACGGCATGGCCCACAGGTCAGTCCAGAGAGATGGTGGGGGCGAATGTCGCCGACGCCGAGGGAATCACTGGCCGAGGCGTGAAGGTCGCGGTGCTGGACACAGGTATCGACCCGACCCATATCCAGAGCTTCGGCATTTTCGGCGAGTCAAGGGTGGGGGGCCAACCCCTGGCATGGGATGACAATGGCCATGGTAGTCACGTAGCTACCACAATCGCGGGGACGGCCTTCCCCCATCCCTACGGTGAAGTCAAAGGCGTGGCCCCAGAAGCCGACCTCATCATTATCAAGGTCCTGGGCTATTTGATTGGCACTGGTCAGTGGTCCGACATCATGGCAGGCATGGCAAGGGCAGCCGACCTGGGAGCCGACATAATCAATATGAGCTTGGGCGGTGAGGATACCAGTGACCCCAATGCGCCCGAGTTCCGCATCGTTCAGATGTTGACCGACCGAGGAATCATGGTGTGCATCGCTGCGGGCAATGCAGGGCCCGGGGCTTCCACCACTGGAAGCCCCGGCTCCGCTCCCGCTGCCCTCACCGTGGGGGCCATCGACAGAACGGGTGCCATGGCCGATTTTTCCAGTAGGGGACCCACTCTCCTGGGCCAGATAAAGCCGGACGTAGTGGCACCTGGAGTGAATATCCTCTCGGGATCGACGGGTCTAATAGACCTGATCCGCTTCCTTGATGGACCCAAGTTTGCCGCGATCTCAGGGACCTCCATGGCCACTCCCCATGTGGCCGGGGTTCTGGCCCTCGCCCTGGAGTTTGCCCGACGGCAGGGGAAGACCCTGACGACAGTGTTTGTTAAAGCCACGATGGCTGGTGTCGGTCTTGTTCAATCTAACGACCGGGGCTGGGGCTTAATTACCTACCAGCTGCTCCGGAGCGCCATTGCCGCGGGGCAGCCCGTTCCCCCCTCTCCTTCGCCCACAGCACCCACCCCAACCACCGATCTGTTCCGGCCACCTTTAACCCTGGTGACTGTCCCCAATCTGGTAGGATCCACCGAAAGCGTCGCTCTAACCACTCTCCAGGGGCTTGGGCTAACGATGCAAGTGGCCTATAGGGTCTATAGCACTACGGTTGCTGGGGCCGTGATATCGCAGAGCCCGTCGGCGGGGAGCAACGTCCTTCCTGGTAATCTGGTCTTTGTCATTATTTCTCTTGGACCCGCGTCTCCGCCTGGTGCGGTGACTGTACCCGATGTGGTGGGATTACCTGAAGCCAACGCTCTTTCTACCCTCCAAGGGCTCGGGTTAACCATGCAAGTTAGCAGCAGGGTCTACAGCGAGTATACGACGACGGGTACAGTGTTGTCCCAAAGCCCCTCCGCCGGGAACAGCGTCCTCCTTGGCAGCCTGATCTCTGTCGTCGTTTCTCTTGGACCTACGCCTCCTCAGCCCCTCGTAGTGCCCAATGTGATAGGAATGACGGAGGCAACCGCCCTTTCTACCCTCCAGGGGCTCGGGCTAACAATGTTGGTCTCCGCCCGTGACTACAGCAGCACAATGCCGGCCGGAACAGTGTTCAGCCAGAGCCCTGGCCCCGGGACCCTCATTCTACCTGGCGACATCGTATCCGTGATCATATCCTTGGGGCCACTGCCGGCGGTCCTGCTGGCTCCGAATGTGGTAGGCATGCCCGAGAGCCAGGCCCTCTCCACTCTCCAGGGGCTTGGGCTAACGATGTTTGTCTCCGCCCGTGACTACAGCGATACCTTGGCAGGAACAGTGATCAGCCAGGATCCCATCGCCGGGAGTAGCGTCATTCTTGGTAGCGTGATCTCTATCGTCGTTTCTCTTGGACCTTTGCCAATACCCTCGGTGACTGTACCCGATGTGGTGGGATTACCTGAAGCCAACGCTCTTTCTACCCTCCAAGGGCTCGGGTTAATCATGCTAGTGGCCGATAGGGTCTACAGCGATACGGTTGCGGGAGCGGTGATATCCCAGCAACCCGTCGGTGGGAGCAGCGTCCCTCCTGGTAGTCTGGTATTTGTCGTGATTTCTCTTGGGCCGTTGCCTCCTCCACCAGTGATTTTGACCGGACTTTCTGTGACCTACAGCTGAGGAAGGTATGGCACACTTACTACCGAAGACCATTGGGGGGTTGGTAACAGCCCAGGTCTCCTTTGATTACCAGGGCCCGTTAATTTATGTGACGGTGCGGTTCCGTGTGATCGACCTTTTCAACAACGTCCGCCAGTTTGAAACTACATGGGTAATTCCTGACAGCCCAACCCTGACTTCACACAGTGGGATCATAAACATGTCACTTGACTATCCTCCCCTAGTCTTGGACCGCAATCTGGATGCAGAGGTGTTGGTCCTAGACGGGGTGAATGAGAAGCTCAGGGACGTCCACATCAACGCATACCTCGCCAGCGTCTAGGGTTATTGCGCTCGATGGTTGGAAATGGTAGCATCCGACGATGGGAGGCCCCATAAGTGGCGCATGCAATACCCAAGGCACTTGACGCAATAGGAAGTAGTCCAGCCAGAGCCGACGTCTCTTTCCAGTACCAGGGCCCCGCGGTTAATCTGACAGTGCATTTCCGAGTGACCGATCCCGTAGGGAACGCCCGCGAGTTTGACGTCAGCTCACCGCTTCCTAGCACCCCGACGCTGACCCCATACAATTTGCTCCTGACCATGGGGCTTCCCTCTCCACCCCTGGTGCCTGGTCTTGCCCGAGCCGAGGTGGTCGTCCTAGAGGGAGTATTGGAGAGGCTCAGGGATGTGCACGACAACGCCTACCAGCTTTTCTCGCCGTCGGTTGCGCCCTTGTTCTCCGGCCTCCAGGTGATCTATTCTTAATTTAACGCATTTACATCCCAGAAAAAGCCAGCTATTATAGCCAGGAGGTCAAGATGAACAACACTCCACACGGGATCGTAGATGGAATCGCCGACGGTGTTGCCGGAGGCGCCAAAGCCCTCGTGAGTTCGGTGGCCTCTGGGCTTAGAGGCGTCGGGGGGAGTTTACAGACCGCCCTGGACGCCCCTTTCAATGCTATAGGAGCCCCGGAGCAGCCGCTAAGGGTTGCGGACAGGGCCTTAAATGGCTTCGTGGCCGGCGCGGCAAACGCCATCAGCCAGGGTACCATTGGAAGTCTACAGACTACAGGGAAGGGGATCGTCAATGCTCTCAATCACCCCGTGGAGCAGCTGGGCATTCCCCCTGCCTTGGGGGACATGGGAGGCGGAATGAGCCGTTTCCCTAAGCCGCCCAAACTGGGCAACTTCAAAGCACCCAGATGGTAAGCCCCGACTTCACACCCAAGTAAAGGAGGCCACCATGCCAGCAATGACTATACGGGACCTTTTCACTGCACCAGCTAACGCGCTGGCTGTCTTTGAGCAGCAAGCTTTCCCCACAGGGTTTCCTTTGCTACCACTCTCGACACCCCTTCTCCAATTTGCCCAGTCGGTCCCCCTCACAGCCCTTCCTGTGCTGCCGGCAGGCTTCCCCACGTTCCCTACGTTCCCTGGGGGGCCGGCCATCGCCGGGCCGAGAATGTTCAACGCCCAGCCGAGAGTCTTCAACGCCCAGCCCTACAACGGCCAGCAGTTCCGCCCCGCGGCGCCGGTCTCAGCCTCCCCAGGCTTCAGCCGCGCCATCGGATAGAGCTTTAAAAGTCCCTGGAGGTAAAGTACGTGGTACAGACATTTGTGGCACCAGAACAAAGGGTGGAGGACGTCCTACGCCGCTATAAGCAAGGCGGGATACCAGGGATGCAGTACCAACCCAATGTCATCACAATCGGGCCAAAGACCTACTCTGCGCAAGACACCGATCCCGGGGATTTCGAGACCTTCGTCCAAGAGATGGCGATTATCACCAAGCGCCAGCGCCATCCCATGGTGGCCGATATCCTGGCCCGCGGTGCCCCTCGCCTCTGGGACCTGGTGCGGATGGTGAACCACGAGACCAAGAACGGCTACGGTGGCATCGCATCCCGCGGGGATAAACTAGTCATCAATCCCCTGGAAGTCCGGGACTTGGGTCGAGCTGGAGGGTTCCCAGGGACTGCCGCACCCAACGACTGGCTCGAAACTCCAACCGCCCTAGGGCCCGCCCGCCTGTGGCCCCCCACTAGCGGCACCATTGACCTGACCATTAGCTCTCTCGCCGTGCTCGGCCATGTGTACTTTGGCTTCGTGGATCCCGTGCCTGACCCGAAGGTGAGCGGTATACAGCTTATACTGGACAGCGACCCGTGGCCTGAGGAAGTCGTGGACTGGAACTGGCGTGAGGCCACTGGGGATAACGAAAACCCTGTCTATGAGCTGAGAGCGCCCTGGCTCCTCCGCAATGGAGCGTCCTACAGAGTAAACGTCCGTTACTACACCACCGGTGAGGACCGCCTCCAGCCCATCGGCTTCAGTGTCAAGCGGGCCAGGGACATCATCGCGAGCCTGGCGTCCTAGGAGGGTAAACCATGACCACACGGCCCAGAATGCGTGGCATCCGGGGACCTTCTTCATACGCCGCCGGCGGCTTCGACACACCCCTGGGAGAGATAGAGTATATCCCCGCGAGCACGGGTCGGATGGTGTCGGCTGCCACCGTGTCTTCATCTCCCATGACGGCCCAGGTGGTGGCTCACTCCGGGAACATCGTCACCATTATCCTTAGAGATCAGCGCTCCGGAGGTATTGAACCCACATCCGGCGACTTCACCAACTTGCATCTAGCAGTGGTATATGGCTAACTAAGACCCAGCCCCTACACACTACACAAGGGGGCAGCAATGGCCTTTGAGCTTCTTACAGAAACACCGCCCCTCTTGAGAGAGGGGCATTTCATCAACTTTATCGGTGGTTGGCCGGAGGCCAAGGACAATAAGTGGTTTCGGGTCGAGCGTGTCCAGCAGATCAAATACGATGTCGCCCGAATCGTAGCTGCTGACTCCAGCATTGACCTTGACTTCCGGGCTCCCAGCGGCGGGGGTCTTGCCGACAAGAACCTTTCCCTCATACCCAATAAGGACCAGACCTGCTACGAACTCCTGATGGGGTTCAAGGGGAATGCCCTAGTCTACCCCATGTACGCCAACTCCTACTTCGGAAAGCTGGAGACCACCAACGTTGTGCCGGACACGGGCAACACCCGGCTCCGCTATCTGGGCTTCTTTGATGAGGATGACTCGCCCTTCAATGCCCCCCGCCTTAGAGAGCATGTAGTAAGGGACCAGGAGCCGCCGGTCCTCCGAGTCTACAACGACTACCCCATTGACGAGCGCCTGGTCATACGGATCATAGTGAACCGAGTCATGCTGGTAGCGGTCAGCGCGGTAGCAGAGAATATCCGTCAGGTGGCCCGGGTGGCCAAGCACCACCAGTACTTCACCTACTAGAGGTCTCCATGGCATTCACAGACTTGGATAAGAGAATCAGGGGAAGGCGCCTCGTAAGTGCCTCCGGGGATACCAGGCACTTCGTGGTGCCCCAAAACCGCATAGCCTATGCCACGGATCTGGAGGTGGATACCCGGAACCAGTCAGGCATCACCGGGGTAATTAGCCTCCAGATCCTGGACAGCTTCGCCCCCATAGATGGCTCCAGCTCCCCGGTGATCCGCAAGGAGGTGGGGGTAAAGGCTGGCGACATGGTGTCTTTTGCGATGGATGGGGTGCAGCTGGTGGGAGGAGTGGATATCAGGAGCTCCTTCAGCGGGCCCATCGTTAGCCTCGCGGCTGTTTTCGGGTAGATAATGCAGCAGCGAAATGTCCACCCCATAGGGCCTTCGGAGTTGGAGGATGCAGGCGTCTCCTTCGCCACCTTCACCACCCTGGAGGCCATAACCGAGTCCGACGGCATATACCAGAACGCCTCGGGTTATATTGGACGGGCCCAGGCCAACGCCTCCTCCACCATGCACGCCATCGGGCTGGCCCATCGAGGGATTGCCTCGGGGAGGGTCGGTCGAGTAGTGACCCACGGCCCCTACACTTCCCCGAACCTCGACGGGTCGGGCTTTATAGGCCGTAACGCTTACATCAGCCCCACCACGCCCGGAGCCATATTGACCACTCCCCCAACGGCATCCGGGCAGATCGTGCAGGCTATTGGCTTCTGGGGACCTACTCGCCGCGACATCTATGTATCCGTGCAAGGGGCCACACAGCGAGGGGGAACTCTGTAGTGCCCGGTGCTTGGGAGAATGCCGCCGACAGAGTGGATGTCGTCGTAGCAATCCCCTACATAGGTGCCACACCCCTCACGATAGACTGGGTCATGAATACTATCAACCTGGGCAAACCTGCCAATACCCGCGTCGTATCCTGGAGGGGCCTACCGGTGGATGTTGCCAGGAACCGTCTTGTCCGGGAGGCCCTAAAGCTCAAGGCAAAGTGGATCTTCTACCTGGATGCCGCTGTGCTACCCCCTCCACCCATTATCCCGCGTCTCATGGGATGGAAACTCCCCATCGTATCGGGCCTCTACCGGTCTAAACTGGGCTACCCAGCAATATGGAACCGGGACCCCGAGGTGGCGCATAAATATAATCCCCTCTCCGAGTGGCGAGGGAGCGGGCTGGTCGCAGTAGATGTCGTGCCTGCGGGCTGCCTCCTGATAGATACCCGGGTGCTTGAAATAATTCCCGAGCCATGGTTCGAATGGGGGATCGACCGCAAACCGGATGGATTATCTGAGGACTTCACCTTTTGCCAAAAGGCCCAAGATTACGGTTTCCCAATTTACGTGGATTTAGGTGCGGAATGTCACCATGAGCATCTTTTGCCTGTGGGTCCTAGGGGACAGGCTGAAGACCTGGTGCTCCTGCCGAAGGATAAAGTAGTGATCCTGCCGCAGGGGAAAGGAGAGAATTGAGGGTATTTATCACGGGTATCGCTGGTTTCCTTGGCGCGCACTTGGCTCGACGGTTCTTGAGCGAGGGCTGGGAAGTAGAGGGCGCCGACCTTGTACCGCCTGACCAGGCGTGGCGGCTGCGGGGCATCAAGGTGGGATACCTTTGGGGTAGCCTCCAGGACCTTAAAACGATTCGCGCCCCCTATGTGGTCCACTGCGCGGCGGTGGCTGACGTACCCTTTGCCCTGAGTAGCCCCTTTTATACCGCCCAGCAGAACATCCTAGGAACAGTGAGCCTGCTCGAAGCCTGCTTGCGTAACAAGAAGCAGTCCCCCATGCAGCGGGTTCTGATAATGTCTAGCGAGTCGGTTTATGGGCTCACCTCACGGGTGCCAATCCCTGAAGATACCCCAATGAATCCTACCAATATCTACGGGGCCAGCAAGGCCGCAGAGGAGCTGGTGGCCAGAGCCTACTACTACAGCCACCATCTGCCAGTGGTCGTGGTGCGTTGTAGTACCTTGTATGGGGAAGGGATGCGGAAAACTCAGGTGATCCCCATCTTTCTCGCCCAGGCCCTCTCTAACCACCCCATCACCATCCATGGGGATGGGAGTCAGACCAGGGACTTCGTTTACGTTGAGGACCTGACCCGCGGCATCGAGAACGCCCTTCTCCTTCCTGGCACCGCAGGCGATGTTTATAATATAGCCTCGGGGCGGGAGATCTCTATAAAGGGGCTGGCTGAGCTCTGCATAGCCATCACCGGGTCCAGCTCGCACGTAGAACATCTTGAGCAGCGGACCGGTGAGCAAGGATTAAGGCTGGTACTGGACACGACCAAGGCCCAGCAGGTCCTCGGGTACCATGCGTCGGTCAGCCTGCAGGATGGCATCAAGAAGCTAGCAACCTCTCTCCGAGAGGCACCCCCCAGCTCACTGATCGCCTCAGGGTTCAAAGGTTCTTCTGTATGACTCTGACAACCCTATACACTTGTCTATAGGTTTTTCCCAAATGTCGGTCCACAAGTGCAGGCCGTCGCCAGCGCATGTAGACAAGCGGGGGCATATCACCAACCTTCTGACTGTCCCCATCCAGCACGTCGCTCTAATCCACAGCCTGCCCGGGTCCATTCGAGGCAACCACTTCCACCGAACAGACAGTCACTATACCTACCTGGTGTCCGGGAGCGCTTCTTATTACCAGGAAGCGACAACCCGTCTGGCCATCGACGCCATGCCTGGAGGAGACTGGCTCTCGGATCTGGAGACCACTGACCTTTTACCAGGCGATATGGTCTACACACCAGCTGGAATTGCTCATACCTTTCTCTTCAGGGAGGAGTCTGTATTCCTCGCTTTCACGACGGAGTCCAGGGTGGGAGGGCGCTACGAAAAGGATACCGTGCCGTTTATCTTGAAGCCCTAATGATCGCCGTAGTGACAGGCGCCTCTAGGGGCCTGGGGCTGGCCCTGGCCACTCTCCTCAACAAGGAGGGCTATGACCACCTCATTCTGCCCAGCCGTAGTCCCGCCGACCCGCTTGAGGAGTGGTGGGTACCACTCGACCTGGGAAACCCCCTCGCCCTGGACACCTTCGTTCATCAGCACCAGCGCCTGACCGTTGACCTACTGGTCAACAACGCCAGCTATTGCCAACCCCTACTTCCTGTAGAGCGTCTACCCAGGACCCTGCTGACCCTGACCCTGCAGATCAATTTCATTGCCCCCGTTCGCCTGATGAAATGGACCTTGCCCAAAATGAAGGCCCAGGGCAAGGGGATCATCGTCAACATCTGCTCCTACTGCGGGCGCCGGGGCCGCCAGGATCTCTCGGCCTACTGTGCCAGCAAGTTTGCCCTGAGGGGTTTTACCGAGTGCGTCGCTAAAGAGCTTGAAGGGACTGGCGTGAGGTGTTTTTCCGTTAGTCCAGGCGGCATCAACACCAAGATGCGAAGCGACCTATTCGGCGAGGAGGATGCCAGCCGCCAGCAGACTCCTGAGTTTGTAGCCCAGAAGATCGTGGATGCAGTGACAGGACGACTTCATGTGCCCAATGGGGCAGACCTGGTGATCAGGCAGGGTGAGGTACGGGTTGTCACTCCACAAGGGTAGGTGCCGTCTCTGCGGAGGGGAAATGGCCCTTTCCCTCTCCCTGGGGGATCAGCCCATGGCCAACCGTTTTCTGAAGCAAAGCGAGCTTTGGGAAGAGGAGCCGCGCTATCCCTTGGAACTGTTCTTCTGCCGTTATTGCAGCCTGGTCCAACTGGGAGCGACGGTGCTACCAGAGTTGATGTTTAGCAACTACGCCTACGCATCTTCCACCTCGGCCAGCTTCAGACAGCACTTTGAACAGTTAGCAGACAAGGTCATAAGCATGCTCGGGCCCAAGAGCTACGTGGTAGAGATCGGCTCTAACGACGGCATTTTGCTAAAGCCCCTTAAAGAGCGAGGGGTGATTGCTATCGGAGTGGAGCCGGCTACTAACCTGGCGTCCATTGCTACTCAACAGGGCGTCATGACCTTAAACGAGTTCTTCTCGGAGGAGACGGTCGCGTCGCTAGGCGAAGGATCAGCCGACGCGGTGGTAGGCTGCAACGTCTTCGCCCACATCCCTGAGATCGCGCAATGCCTGAAGAACATCAGCAGGCTACTGAAACCCAAGGGCTTTCTGACGATGGAGGTCCAGGACTTCCGCGCTACCATAAAAGACCTGACGTTCGACAACTGCTATTTAGAGCACTGCTTCTACTGGACCCTCATGTCGCTGCAACGCTTCCTGGCATCGGTTGGCCTGCGGGTCTTCGACGCCTCTTGGATTGAGACCCACGGTGGATCTCTCCGTGTATTTGCCGACAAGGGAGTGCGGGACGTCCAGGCGAGCGTCGGCAACATACTAAGGCTGGAAGAGGCCTCCAACATGGGCAAAGTGTCAACATATAAAGCCTTTGCGCGCCGGGTACGCGACATCGCTGACTCGCTGATCGCCCTCTTGAACGATCTCAGGGATGCTGGCAAGACAATCGCAGGCTACGGCGCACCAGCAAAGGCTACAACGCTGCTCAACTACTGTGGCATAGGACCGAAGACCATCGCCTACATTGTCGACGACTCTCCGCTAAAGCAGGGACTATACACGCCTGGGACCCACATCCCCATATTCAGCCCGGAAGAGCTCGAAATCCGACGGCCAGACCTCATACTGGTGCTGGCCTGGAACTTCTTCGAGCCGATCAAGGAGAAGACGAAACATCTGGGTGTACCATACATTCTTCCGGTGCCCCCGAGGGTAGTTATGTGAACGAAGCCGATACCAAACTTCAAGCAGCAAAGCTCTTGGCCAGGGCGCGCCTGTTCAACGAAAACCTGGTATGGCAGATAGAGCATGGTATGGGACTTGGCCCCTGGATGGAGAAGCACACAATGGAACTAGCTGAGGAGGTCTATGCTGCCGAGCCCCACTGGCATTGGTACAACGGGAAATGTCTGGAGGAACCGCCTTTTGAGCTGTACATGCAATGCCTCACCCTGTTGACGTGCACATGGGTAGCGGACATCTTTCTGCGGAAGGCCCGAGATAGGCAGCTCCCCGAGATGACAGTGGGATTCAAGCAGTGGGCGAATCTGCTCTACGCAGCGCTGGAGTATACATCCCACGACGTGAGCAATAGCCATGACCCGGAGGCCGCGAGACTCTGGTTGAGGGAGGGGAGAAGACCAAACAGGCTCAAGCACTGGTGGAACAAGCTTTTCTGGGGACACTAGAGCTATGGTTGAGGCATCGATAGTTACCTGTACATTCAGACCAGGCCTGGATATCGCGCTGGCAGGAATGCGTGACCAGACCTTCAAGGACTTTGAGTACATCGTGGTGGATCACCGCTACGAACGGCGCCATGACGAGGTCATGGCGCTCGCTCGATCCTATGGCGTCAAGCTGATCCACGTGCCCGAGCACCGCCGCAACGGGAAATGGTCTGTGCTCTCCTCGGCCTTCGCCACAGGCTTTGCCCTTGCGAGGGGTAGAGTGGTGATAATGCTGGTGGACTGGACCTACGCCCCGCCCGGGTGGCTTGAGGCCCACTTGCAGCACCACCAGGGAACACCGAAGCTGGTCTACGGGCCCTACACCTACTACCGCTCTGTACCAGAACTAAAGCTCTTGCAGCCTTTCGACTTCTCCACCCAGAGCAGTCGAGCCGATGCTCGCTGTATCGACGAGGACGCGGTGTTGCGAGGCGAGATACTGCCCGAGGTATGCCCCTTCAAAGACGGCCCATTCGATCCAGCGTGGCTGCCTGGGCTGGCTAAGGAGATCGAACCCCATCAAGACACACGAGTACGGGGTCCAGGCCCAGGGGTACATTACACCTGGACTCACCTGAAAAATGAGTCCTTGCTCAGGTCCGAGCTCTATCGGCTCAACGGCACCGATGTCTGGTCGGAACGTGGTGGCCGCATGTCCACCGACACCGAGTTTGGCCTCAGAGCGGAGGTCTCGGGTCAGGCCCTGTGGTGGGAGCCCGCAGCCCACGCCCATTGCGTCAACCCTCGGGGTACTGTGTGCCGGGTCCTGCCGTTTGGCGTAGACGCCGAACGGTACGACGGGCGTTGGAACCTTGCGGACTGCAAGGAATACTTCGCTCGCAGAGAGAGGGAGATCCGCGCAGGGGACATTCGGGCGAAGAGCCCCGTCACCTTGGAGGAGATGGAGAAGCGCCTGGCGCCCTGGCGAGAGCTTCCCCGGATCGACACCTCCCAGCTGGATCAACCCGACCAGGTCTACTTCGGAGGCGAGATTTGGCCCAACTCGCCATAAGGCACCTCGGCACATCGGAACTGGAAACGCTCTTCGGTGCGAAGACGCCTACGATAGGCTTATGGATTGGCAGCAGGTTCCAATATGAGCCCTTCAACACAGAGAACGA
>ERZ1292623.648-Hain-H51-01um-R1-648-length-36257-cov-5_pt1 | contig 36257 bp, 38 predicted proteins | sample MGYA00564398_ERZ1292623 | MGnify/ENA primary metagenome ERZ1292623 (study PRJEB36523, sample SAMEA6512633) | groundwater metagenome | collected 2019-01-07 | study: AquaDiva: Metagenomics assemblies of 32 groundwater samples
GTATATGCGCCACCCGCCGCGCGCAGCGTTTCGATGATCTGGGCGCTTTTTCAAGATAGCGAACCGTTGAGAATATTTTCGGACGCCATTGCCGTTTCGTGCCGCGAAATGTGTTCCGAAGCTCGTGTCACCGTAAAAGAACTTATCCCGCATATCACGCTTGCGCGCATAAATATTTCCTCACAAAACTTTGGCCGGCATGCAGGGAACATATCACTGAACCAGCCACCTATTTCGGAACTTTTCCCTGCCGCGTCCTGTACCCTCATGCAATCAGTAAGGGATATATCAGGAGAGCATACATACCATCCGTTGAAAAACTTCCAACTTGGCGGCAGATAGAAAATAAGTAGTAGAAAGCGTCCCGATGGATGTCGGGACGCTTTGCGTCAAAAGGTTCAATGGTACAGGAGGGGCTTGTTGAGAGTGAGGCACAAGTGGAGTTCTCCCTGTTGGCCGCAGAAAGGGCACGTAAAGGTGAACAGGTCCGGATGCGGCTTCGTATAGGTCGTAAAGTAGACCGGGCTCCCATTCCTGTGGTTGAAGTGGTATTCAGTTGTTGAGCCATCTTCCAGAACGAACACAGGCATCTTCTTTTGCTTCGAAATAGGACAAAGGTGATTGGCATTCCATATGCGTAACACGTCCACCACCCCCTCTCGGTTTTTAAAAGACCATGAAGAGCTTTTCCTATCTTTATTGAACCAAAAAAATAGGTGTTTGTCAATATCGCGGTGCGTGCGGGATGTGATATGCTGGGGCGTAGAGCATGAAACTTTCCGTTGGACAAAAAGCGCCTGATTTTTCTCTTCCGGACCAAGCAGGAGAACAGCATACACTCTCTGATCACAAAGGCCAGTGGGTACTGTTGTATTTTTATCCAAAAGACGATACCCCCGGATGTACAAAGCAAGCATGCGCGATACGCGACGCTTTTCCTGACTTCAAAAAAATGAAGGCAATGGTATTTGGAGTGAGTGTTGATTCGCAAAAAAAACATGCGAAATTCGCCGGAAAATACGCACTGCCGTTCACGCTGCTTGCCGATGAAGAAAAGAAAGTTGTCGGGCTGTACGGTGTGTGGGGAACAAAAAAGTTTATGGGCAGGGAATACATGGGCACATACCGCACTTCTTTTCTTATTACCCCCGATGGAACAATCGAAAAAATATACGAAGCGGTGAAGCCGGAAACGCACGCGGAGGAAGTGCTTGCCGATCTGAAAGCGCTTGTATCTCTCGCGAAACAAGGATGAATCAAGAAGAAAATGTCCTACCGCAAGGACCGCCGCGCGCCACGCCATGGCGCATCGTTGTTTTTTTCGTGTGCGCGCTTGCAGGAGGTATGATCGTGGTGTGCGTTGGCGTCTACGGATATTTTGTGTGGCGCGCAAGCGCGCCAGCGCATGTGTCTGCTGCAAACAGCGCGTTGTTCACTGTTGTCCGTGGCGAGTCGCCGCATGCCATAGCGCGCAACCTGGAGCAGAAAGGATTTGTTGATCGCGCGATATTCTTTTCATTTGCGGTGTGGCGCGACGGTCTTGCGCCGGGCATGCAGGCGGGTATCTACGCATTCCCGTCGCACGCTTCGCCCCGCGACATTGCGCATGCGATCGCAAGCGGAGCTGTGTATCGTACCGATATTTCAGTGACCATTCCCGAGGGGTTCACGCTTGCGCAGACGGACAAACGTTTCAAACAGACCGGTTTGTTCTCTGGAGATACGCTCGCGCGTTTTACTGTCGCTGATCTTCAGACAGCATATCCGTTCCTGGAAGATGCGCCCGGCGGCGCGTCGCTGGAAGGGTATTTGTTTCCGGATACCTACTTTTTTGACCCTGCTGCAACGGCAAGCACGAGCGTCGGAAAAATGCTCGACAACTTCGGTGAAAAGTTTGCCCGTGAGATGCGCGAGGAAACACGCCGGCAGGGGAAAAGCATTTTTGAGATCGTAACGATGGCGTCCCTCATCCAGAAAGAGGTTATTACGGAGGAGGATATGAAGTTGGTGTCCGGTATTTTATGGAAACGGCTCGCGATCGGTATGCCGCTTGAAGTGGATGCGACGGTGGCATACGCCGTGGGGCACACAGAACTTTCGCTGGCGGACCTGCAAGCGGATTCGCCGTACAATACCTATCGGCGCCGGGGCTTGCCGCCCGGACCCATTGCAAACCCGGGCGCACAGGCGCTTGCGGCGGCACTGACACCAACCGACTCTGATCATCTGTTTTATCTTTCTAAACCGGACGGCGCAACGGTGTTTTCAAAAACATTCCAGGAACACCTTGTTGCAAAGAACACATATCTTCGCTGATATGAACCGAAAAATACTTTTTCTTGAAAAGAGCTTTTCCGAGGGGACCAACGCCCATGCGTACCTTTTTTTCGGCCCCCGGGGTTCGGGGAAAATAGATGAGGCGCGTGCGTTCGCGCGTTCGCTCACCGGCCACACGGACGAGCGGCGGCCAAATCCCGATGTCCTTATCGTTATGCCGGAAGAAAAGAGCGGTGACATTACCATAGATCAGATCCGCAGCATCACATCGTTTCTTGTGCTCGCGCCTGCCGGCGGAAAGAACAAGGTCGTCATTATCAATGAGGCACACCGGATGCAGCCGGAGGCCGCAAGCGCCCTGCTCAAAACTTTAGAGGAGCCGCCCGCGCAGAGCGTTCTTATCCTGGCATCCGAGCATCCCGGCATGGTGTTGCCAACCGTTCTGTCGCGCGTTCAGAAGATACGGTTTTCCGGGATGCAGGAGAAAGCCGTTGACAAAAAAGATGAAATATTTTACCATTTGGACATTGTTTTCGAGAGCGGCATTTCCGAGCGGCTTGCGCTTGCCGAGAAACTTTCGAAAGAACATGAAAACATAGAAGAAGTGTTCGACCGCTGGCTGGCGCTTATGCACGACCTTTTATACATTTCGCTGGGATTGGACGAATTGACCGAACGTCGTTCGCTTGCCGGAGACCTCAAACGGCTGGTGCGCGAGGAACAGCTGACCACAGACCGGCTCCGGAACGCGCTTACGGTTTTGGTTGCCGCGCGCTTTACGGCGCAAACAACCAACGCCAACCGGCGGCTGTTGCTGGAAAACACGCTTCTTACATTATAACCATATGCATCCACTTGCCATTATTATTGTCTTGTCCATTCTTATCGGCGCGGTGCTGGTGTTTTCCCCGCTGTCGGTACGGGACATGATCGCGTCATTCCCCCTGTTCCAGGCGGTTGTTCAAACGCAGGGTGAGGCGGGCGTGGAAGAGCCGCGCGCGAACATTTTTCGTTCCATTGAAAGCGGTCGGGTGTGGTTTCCTCAGGTTGCCGTGGATGCCGGGCAGAATATTCCCGAAGTGACCGTTCTTGATCTTGCGATGGACATACTTGACCCCAACATCGTGTATGCTGGCACGGAGGGCGCGGGGCTGTATAAAAGCGTGAACAACGGACAGAACTGGGATAAGTTGTTTGACCGCAACAAGGTGCTGGCCGCTAACGCGACGGTGTACCGCATGGCGCAAGACCCCAACAATGCGGAGAACATCTATATCGCGGCGTTCCAGAACAAATACGGCGTTTTTTTGAAATCGACCGACGGCGGATTGTCGTTCGCGCAGACCTATATTTCCCAACTGGAAAATTATCCGTTGCGCGCTCTTGCGATCCATCCGGTATTGGGTAATATACTCTATATTGGAACTGCGCAGGGCGGCGTATTTGTATCGCGGGATTACGGCGAAACGTGGGAAGTTTTGAAGTGGCTCACCGGGAAGATCTCGGATATTGTCATCAATCCGGAAAACCCGTCGGAAATGTATGTCGTAACGTCCGACCGCGGTTTGTTCCGGTCCGTTGACGGTGGGCAAACCTGGGACAGTCTGGCACGGCAGCTCTCGCGCGTGACCGCATCCAACAACATCATTGCATTCCGCATGGATCCCGCAGACAGCAGGGTGTTGTACCTTGCGGTCGCCAATGGTTTGGTCGTTTCCGAAAACCGCGGGACTACATGGCGGTTCGTTGACCTACTCATCCCACCCCGCCAACTTCCCGTGGATGCGATCGCTCTCAGTCCCCAAAACCGTAATACAATATATGTCGGGGTCGGTGCACTGCTCTATATTTCCGAAGATGCGGGCGTCAACTGGAGCGTGCAGAAGTTCAATACGCAAAAGCGTATCAATATTATCACGGTAGATTATCGCGACGAGCAGAATATTTTTATGGGAATGAAAAATCCCCAGCGCCAGTCATCGCTGTAGAATTTTTGTATGCACGACGATATTGTCAAAAATATGGCGGTAAAGATGGAGCGTACGCTTGAGCATTTCAAGCAGGAAATTTCCGCGCTTCGTACCGGACGCGCAACTATCAGTCTGCTGGACGGCATCACGGCGGAGTACTACGGCCAGCCCACGCCGCTCAACCAGCTCGCAACGCTTGCCGTTGTACCGCCCAACATGATCGTTATTCAGCCGTGGGATAAAAACGCGATGGAGCCGATCCAAAAAGCCATCACCCAGTCCGCGCTTGGCATAGCGCCTATCGCGGACAAAGACAGTATTCGCCTGACCATGCCGGCGCTTTCCGAAGAGCGGCGCGCGATGCTGGTGAAAACGCTGAACCAACATGCGGAAGAGGCGCGCATTGCCGTTCGCCGCGAGCGCGAAGATGCGCTGCGCCACGCGCAGAAGCTGAAAGAGGACGGTGAGATGAAGGAAGACGACTTCTTCCGTACCAAGAACGACATCCAGAAAACGGTGGACGAATTCACGAACGAAAAGATCAAGGGCTTGCGCGATGCGAAAGAACAAGAGATACTGCGTTCATGATCATTGGAGCGGTTATTCTTTTTATCGCGATTTTGTGCGCCATCATCTTGGTGCATGAGTGGGGGCATTTTGTGACGGCGCGGCGAGCCGGTATTAAGGTAGAAGAGTTCGGTATGGGGTTCCCCCCGAAGGCCTATTCGTGGGTGAGAAACGGCGTCGTGTATTCGCTCAACTGGCTTCCCATCGGCGGGTTCGTGAAGATCTATGGTGAGGACGGGGACGCAAAAGACGACCCCATGAGTTTTGGCGCCAAGTCCATCCCAACGCGTATCGTGGTCATTCTTGCGGGCGTGACGATGAACTTTATCCTTGCCGCGGTACTTTTGGCGTTCGGATTTTGGTACGGTATTCCGAGTGCCGTTTCAGACGATACGGCTAAATATCCCATGCGTAATGTGAGCGTGAGTATTACGCAGATCGCCCCCGGTTCCCCCGCGGAAAGTGCGGGGTTGAAGATCGGGGATGCGATACGGGCGTTTACCGCCGACGGTGCGCGCGTTGAAACAACGGAGGTTGTCGCGGTTCAGGAATATATCCAAGCACACAAAGGCACGGCAATCACCATGATAGTGGCACGCGGTGAAGAGATGCTGGAAATTCCCGTAACGCCGCGCATGGAAACGCCGGCAGGAGAGGGTGCAGTCGGCGTCGCGCTCCAAAAGACAGCGATCGTCTCGTACCCGTGGTATCTCGCGCCGTTCAAGGGCATTGAAGCAATGGTGTCGCTCGCGTGGCTGTTTCTTTCCACATTCGCATCTATCGTGTGGCATCTCATTACGAACGGAAAACTTATTGCCGATATTGCAGGGCCGGTGGGCATCGGCGCACTGACATACCAGGTAACGCAGCTTGGGTTTTCCTACATCATCCAGCTTGCCGCCATTTTGTCCATCAACATCGGCATTATCAACGCGTTGCCGTTTCCGGCGCTTGACGGCGGCCGCGCCGCGTTCTTGCTTGTGGAAGCGGTGAAAGGTTCCCCGTTGAGTAAGGTGTTCGAGTATCGGGCGAATATGATCGGTTTTGCGCTGTTGATGATTCTCATGGTGCTGATCACCGTGCGGGATATTTTCAAGCTGTTTTGAATGCGGTAGAGTATAGCTGCCCTGGTTACCGGGCACAGGTCTTTAACAAAGGGGGTGGGGGATGGATCAGTATAAACCAGACATTTGGAGAGATGTTGTGCCAAAGATGCAAGAATGGACTGAACAAGAGAATAAAAACAGGCTGTTTTTGAGCAGATTTTTCAGAAAATGGAGCGTTGAGGAAATGGAGATTGTCAGCACATATTCGTACCTCGCATTCGTGATGAAGGAGCGTCTGAAAAAGATTGCGAATGACGCGCAATGCCATGAAAAAAGTATACCGAGAGGAGTACACGAAGATGCCGTAGATTTTCTTTCGGCAGTCGTTCGGAATATCGATGGCAGTGACGCATCATGCCCATGTTGTCAGAAAGGTCCTCCTACCATGAAAAGGATATCGGTGATGATCCTTGCGGGACTGTTCCCGCAGATACGGAATGAGGAGGGCACCCTGCCTTTTTTTCAGATGTTTGTTACTTTGCTGGAGCGTCTGCGGCAACCCCATGCGCTTTCACCGGATGACCTGGTGACAGCACAGCAACTCGCGCGCTTTTTTGGCAGGTTGTCCTCGGTGGCCGATGACTTCAATTATTCGGCACGCATGATAGAGTCTCACCGGTATCTCCCATGAACCGTCTTCCCAAAGCCGTTCCAGAATTTTGGAATGGCTTTTTGTTATCTTGACCCGGTAGTGAATCCTCGGCTGTCGCGAAGCGACGGAAAGGCGTAGCATGCCGAGGATCTACTACCGGGTTGAAACTTACCTGTATGTTTGGTACTGTTCCTATATCATGTTGCAATCTCACGCATTCATTCACACTCGTCGGGAGGCTCCCAAAGACGAACCGAGCGTCAACGCGCAGCTTTTGGCGCGTGGGGGATATATTGACAAGCTCACGAGTGGCGTGTACACGCTCTTACCTTTGGGCCTTTCGGTGCTTTCAAACATTGCGCGCATCATCCGCGAAGAGATGAACGCGATCGGTGGAGTTGAACTTTTGCTGCCCGCGCTGCACCCCAAAGAGCTGTGGGAGGAAACCAAACGGTGGGACAGCGTGGACGACCTCTACAAACTCACGGATCGGCAACAGCGTGAGTTCGCGCTTGGCGCGACGCACGAGGAGGTAATCACCGATATCATCCGCAAGCGGTCGTTCTCGTACAAAGATATGCCGTTTGCGCTGTACCAGATTCAGACGAAATTCCGCGATGAGCTGCGCGCAAAATCCGGCTTGTTGCGCGGACGAGAATTTCTCATGAAAGACCTGTATAGTTTTCACGCAGATGAAGAGGACCGGAAAAAATACTACGAAAAAGCAAAAAAGGCGTACGGAAAGATCTTCAAGCGCTGTGGGCTTTCGGTGGTGGTGGCAGAAGCCGGCGGTGGGTCGTTTTCAAAGGAAATCTCGCACGAATTCCAGACGCCGACCGAAGCGGGCGAGGATACCGTCATATGGTGCACAAAGTGCGGTTTCGCGCAAAATACCGAGCTCGCACAGGCGCGGGGTGGCGAGAAATGTCCCGTGTGCGGAAACGTTTTGGCAGAAATAAAGTCTATAGAAGTAGGGAACATTTTTACGCTTGGAACAAAGTTTTCTTCAGCCATGGGGGCGTATTTCACCGACCGTAGCGGGAGTGATACGCCTATGGTGATGGGATGTTACGGTATCGGTTTGGGACGGGTCATGGGGGCGGTAGTGGAGACAAATCACGACGACCGCGGCATCATATGGCCGCGGGAACTGGCGCCATTTGCGGTGCATATCGTGCCGCTTGGGGGCAAGGAAAAAAAGTCGTCAGCGCGGGTTGCAAAGGCGGCGCAGGTCTTGTACGCGGAGTGCTTGAAGAACGGTATTGGTGTGTTATATGACGACCGGGATGCGTCTCCCGGGCAGAAGTTCGCCGATGCGGATCTTATCGGCGCGACCTGGCGCATGGTGGTATCGGAAAAGACCTTGGCACAGAAAGGGTGCGTGGAGATAAAACGAAGAGATAATACAAAAACAAAACTTGTATCTATAAAAAATGTCGGGAAATTACTTTAGAAATTAGATAGTATGATCGATAAGCTGTTCGGTTATTTTTCCAAGGATATGGGGATAGACCTCGGCACCGCAAATACCCTCGTGTATGTGCGCGGGCGCGGCATTGTCATCAATGAGCCGTCGGTGGTCGCCATCAACCAAAAAACGGGGCAGGTGCTTTCCATCGGCAGCGAGGCAAAGCGCATGCTCGGGCGCACGCCGCAGCATATCGTGGCGATAAAGCCCCTTTCCAACGGCGTCATATCCGATTTTGAGGTGACCGAGCAGATGCTCAAATATTTTATTGACACGGTGCACAAGGACCAACTGACACCGGTGCCGCGCCCGCGTGTCGTGATCGGGATCCCCTCGCAGATCACCGAAGTTGAAAAGCGCGCGGTGGAAGACGCGGCGCGCAATGCGGGAGCGCGCCAGGTGTTCCTGGTGGAGGAGCCGATTGCGGCGGCGATCGGCGCGCGCCTGCCCATCCATCACGCGGTCGGCAGCATGGTGGTGGACATCGGGGGTGGCACAACGGATATTGCGGTCATATCGCTTGGCGGCATTGTGGTTTCAAAAACCTTGAAGATCGCGGGCGACAAACTGAACCAGGACATTATCCGCTACATGCGCGATGAGCATAAGCTGCTGTTGGGCGAAATGGCCGCCGAACAGGCAAAGATAAGCGTTGGTTCGGCATACCCGACGCGCGAAAAGCTCCAGGATGTTATCCGGGGGCGCGATCTGGTGACCGGCCTGCCGAAAGAAGTGGATGTTGATGCGGACGAGATCAGAAAGGCAATGGCATCGTCCGTCGCGACGCTGGTGCACGCGGTGAAAGCGGCGGTGGAAGTCACGCCGCCCGAACTGGTATCTGATATTGCGCGCAACGGCATTTTGCTGACCGGCGGCGGCTCACTCCTGCGGGGGCTGAACACGCTGATCGAGGAGGAAACAAAGATCCCGGTACGGACCGTGGAAGATCCGCTGACATCCGTGGTGATCGGCACCGGCATTATTTTAGAGAACTTGTCGGAACTCTCCGATATTTTGGTCAAGTCCCAGTATGAAGAGTGAACTGTAATGCGTTCTCGGCCTTTCAGAATGTTCGTGTGGGCGTTCGTTCTGGTGGCGTGTTTTTCGCTCGCAGGATTTTTTCTCCCGCGCGGGTCATTTTCTGGCACGGTCGCTGATATCGTTTCTCCGTTGCTCCGGCCGTTCACCGCGGCCGGGAGTTCCGTTGCCGGAAGTGTTGATTTTGTTGCGCGGTTGTGGAGCGCGGCGCGGGAAAATGCTGTGCTGCGCGACGAAACGGCACAGCTGCGCGCGGAGCTTGCCGATACCACAGAGCTTGCCCGGGAAAACGAGCTGTTGCGGAGGCAGCTTGGTATTGCGGAGCGCGGTGCGTTCACGCTTCTTGGCGCGCGCATTGTAAGCTACGACCCGTTGCATCTTGTTCACGCCGCGCTTATCGATAAAGGGACGCGGGACGGCGTTGCCGATGGCATGCCGGTGATTCTTCCCGGAAATATTGTTTTTGGTTCCGTCACGGAAACGTTTGACCGAACCGCGCGCATCGCGCTGGTTTCGGAAAAAAACAGCAAAATAAGCGTTCTGTCGCGCGAGACCGGAACAACCGGTGTATTGTCCGGGCTTTCCGGCACCATGTTTCTCATGGACCTCGTGGAGAAGAACGCGCCGTTTGCCGTGGGCGACCTCATTGTCACGTCCGGCATTGACGGAAAATATCCCCGCGGCCTTATTGTCGGGACGGTCCATGAAATTATCACTCCCGAGGAAGGCATATTCCAGCAGGCGCGCGTGGAACCCGCGTTCTCCCGTCTCGTTCACCCGCTCGTATTTATTATTGCGGGACAGCAGCAATGATAAAACTGTTTTTTATTATCCTGGGTGCTGCGCTGGTGCAAATGACCATTGTGGCGGCATCTTCCTGGCATGGCGCCGCGCCTAACATTCTCCCGGCAGTGCTTGCGGTCGCCGCATTTGAAACGGGCGCGTATCATCTGTTGTTACCCGGGGTTCTTGCGGCCGGCATCGCGCTCGACTCCTTGTCCGTTCTTCCATTTGGGGCGTTGATGTTCGCGCTGGTAACAACCGTCGGCGCGCTTGCCATCGCCGCCACCTTTTTGCCGCACCGCGCATTGTGGCATTGCATGATATTTTCCGCTGTTGCGGCCGCCGTATACGACGGCGCAACGGCCATATTTGCATACAGCTTTGCATTTGTTGCGGGCAACGATGCGGCGCCCGGCATCGATATCGGGTTGTTCCGTGTCGCTCGGGATATCCTTGTTGTGTTTCTTTCCGTTGCGATCTTGTATCCGTTTCGCGCATTTCTCGCAAAGCCGGCGTTACCCTAGCGTATGGATTATATCGTCAAAAAATCGGAGAAGTGGTCCATCGACCCGGAGGAGATCCTGCTTGACCGCGCGTCCGCCGAAAAACTGGATGATTCAAAGTTTGAAGTTCCCATCCCGGCACACAACATAGTTGCGCTGTGCGTGCTCGCATGCACGGTGCTTACGGTATTTGTTGCGCGCGCCGGATACCTGGAAATAGAGCGCGGCGCGGCATACAGCGCGCTTGCCCAGAACAACAAAACGCGGCATTACCCGGTGCTTGCCACGCGGGGGATCATGTACGACCGGAACGGAACGCCTCTGGTGTCCAACATTCCGAGTTTTGATGTTATCGTGGTGCCCGCAGACCTCCCGCGCGCCCGGGAAACGCGCCGCAGCGAGTCGGACGCGCTTGCCCGCATGCTTTCGGTGCAGCCCGAACTGTTATGGGAACAATTCACCCGTTTGGACCTCTCCGACGTGCAGCCGTTCGTTCTCAAAGAGAATGTTGACCGGGACGCCGCGCTTCGTTTGGAGACGGCGCTGGATGAGTTTCCCGGTATTGAACTTGAAAAGAACGCCGTCCGCAGCTACGCCGACGGGCCGTATTTTTCGCAGGTGGTCGGGTATGTCGGGCGGGCGTCCGAAAGCGATCTTGCGCGCAATGCCGCACTGTTTGGCGTTGATTCCGTCGGAAAGATCGGCGTGGAGGGTTCGTACGACGGCATGCTCCGGGGCGTGAACGGTATCATTGAACGTGAGATCGATGCGGTTGCGCGGCTCCGCAAGGAAGAGCAGGTGAGTCTGGAGGAAACGGGCGCAAGCGTTGTGTTGACCATTGACGGCGAGCTTCAAAAAAAACTGACCGATACGCTTGCGGCTGCCGTTGCGGCAACGCCATCGTCCAAGGGTGGGGCTGCCGTCGCGCTTGATCCGCGCGACGGCGCGGTGCTCGCGCTCGTGAGTGTTCCTTCATACGACAATAATATTTTTTCGCACACTGCGTCACTGGAAGAATACCAATCGCTGGAGCAGGACTCGGCACATCCGCTGTTTGACCGTGCCATCGCGGGCCAGTATCCTCCGGGTTCTTCCATCAAGCCGTTTCTCGCGGCTTCAGCGCTTACGGAAGGGATCATTACCGAACGAACAACCGTGGTGAGTACCGGCGCCATTACCATTCAGAGTCCGTATAGTCCGGAGGTGGTCTATACCTACCGCGACTGGAAAGCGGGCGGCCATGGCGTGGTGAATATTATCCGTGCCATTGCCGATTCGGTCAACACATTCTTTTATTCCATTGGAGGCGGGTATGGCGACGTACAAGGACTTGGTGTTCAAAAGATCAAGGAATATCTTTCACTCTTTGGATTCGGGAGCGCAACCGGTATTGATATTCCGGGCGAAGGTGAAGGAACGGTACCCGACCCCGCATGGAAAGAACAGGAGCTTGGCGAGCGCTGGTTGCTGGGGGATACGTATAACATATCCATCGGGCAGGGGAACCTTTTGGTGACGCCGCTCCAGCTTGCTGCGGCGTATGGTGCGCTTGCCAACGGTGGCGCGCTGCTCCAGCCGTTTGTGGTTGAAAGTGTTCTGGATAAAAATAAAAATGTTATTGCCAAAAACGAGCGGACCGTCATGCGGGAACAGGTTGTCCCGCAGGAGTATTTGAATATTGCCCGGCGCGGTATGCGTGAGACGGTGCTGTCAGGCACCGCGCAGTCCTTGCAAAGTTTGCCGGTTACGACCGCAGGCAAGACCGGCACGGCACAGGCACCGGGCGGTTTCACGCATGCGTGGTTCAGCTCCTTTGCCCCGTACCAGGACCCCGAGATCGTACTTATCGTTCTCGTGGAAAACGGCGGCGAAGGTTCACAAGTCGCCGTCCCCGTTGCCAAAGAAGTCTACGAATGGTATTTTTCCCGTGACCGGAACCAGTAAAACTTGATTTTTCTGTAACATTATGGTATACTGTTCCTTATGATTACGCACAAAGACCTGGAACGGTTCGGGTTGTCGGAAAAAGAAGCGCGGGTGTATCTCGCATCGCTGGAATTGGGGCCGGCAACGGCTGCGCAGATCGCGCAGAAAGCGGGCGTGAACCGCGCGACCACGTATGTGGAAATAGAATCGCTCATGAAGATGGGGCTTGTCAGCACCCATGAAAAGAACAAAAAGACATTGTTTACGGCCGAGGACCCGGAAGCGTTGAAGCGCATTCTCCAGCGGCGTCAGGAACGGTTCCAGCGTGCGCATCAGGCACTCAATGAACTGTTGCCAGAACTTTCCAATCTCTATCACTATGCCGGAGAAAAACCAAAAGTGCGATTTTTTGAAGGAAAAGAGGGATTGCTTACCATGCAGGAAGATTTTTTGAAAACGAAAGACAAAATGATAGAGGGTCTCTACAATGTTGATAACTATCATAAAGTGTTTTCACGAACCGAACGCGAACAGTATTATGCAGTACGGTTAAAGAAAAAAATTCACGGGAGAACGCTCTACAACCGTGAAGCAGGTCCTTTTGACAGTCCGGACAAAATTACCGAAGACCGTTTTGTGTCCACAGATAAATTCAATTTTTCAAGCGATATTACTATTTATGACAGTAAAGTTGCGATTGCCTCGCTCCGGGGAAAATTGATGGGGGTCATTATTGAGAATGAAGAAATTGCAAACACGGTGCGAGCTCTCTTTAGGTTGGCGTGGGATGCCGCAGAAAAATATCAGAAATAGGTGCGGGAAAAGTGAAAACCGGGGATCGTTTTTCGATCCCCGGTTTTGTTCATCCATGCGAGTTGGTAGATATTAGCACGGACGAGTCTTATGGTCTTCCGGCGCCCATCTCGCCCTCCTTTTGGTTGGGGGAGGGAGTATAGATGGGCGAAAACGTTTTCTCACGTTGATTCGCTTCACTTTCGACGCCACAGAAACCAGTGGAATTTGGTAAAGTTTCCCGCTTTTTCCGCGTATTCACAAGTTGCTGGCCTCGCGCCAGCGTGAACATCTCGTTTTGCCGGCATTCTCCTAAAAATGCTTTGCCAGCAGTTTCGGTTTGGTTGAACTGCCTTTCAGTCGTAAAAACCAACGTTTTCACCCCCTTTCTTCCCCCCATATTCCCCTTAAACCCAATGTTTAAGGGGTTTTGGTAATGTACGAACAGCTTACCATCGTCCATTATACTCAAATACAGTTTTTTGTCAATAGGCAATAACAATTTCTAAATATTTTTCTTTAAGTCAACTGTTGTCATAAATTATCAACACTATATATTATCAATAAAATAGCTTAAATACTGTATTATTTAGCAATTATTGTTATTACTTGTTTAAAACTATTGACAAAATAATAAAAATGAGTATAATGCCCGAGGTAAGTGACAAAAGCACCTTGAAACCAAAGGAAATTCAACGAAACCAAAACCCCTAACCATTTCCTCTGTCGCGTAAAGCTATGGAGGATACAAGAAAGGAGGTGATTGGATGAGCGACACCCGGCAGGAGCTTTACTCCTGCAGTGTCACCGGCTGCGGCACCACAGGCCCTGCGGACCGTATGTACTCTCTTGATAAGAGAGCTACAAGCGGAAAGCGGGTAGTGGTATGCCCCCCGTGCGGCAAGCTGGCCTGGAAAGAGGGAATTCGGACATACAAACTGTCTGACACCCTCCGGTACGAGGAACAGCAAGCCATGAAGCGCGGTTTCTTCCAGCCGTTCACGCGGTCTCTCGCGAAAGCGGAGGCCCGAAAGGACGGCAACGGCAAGAAACCCAAGCTTCACGCGGTTGGCTAGCGCAGACCGGACGCGTCAATCTCCGGCCAAGGCACCGGAGTTGCCCAAAAACCCTTGGGTGTCAAAGCATGGGTGCGATAGGGTTCTGCAAAATTTCGCAGGACTCCCTTCCAGAGCTTGTCTTTACGACAGCGTCCCAGAGACGAAAAGCCACACACTTAGGCTGTCTCTGGAAGGGAGATTGGCTCCCGCACAGTTCTTTCAAACCCGAGAGGAGGTGGTTACCGAATGGTAAAACAGATCGTTGTCGCGGCTCCAAAGTGCCAGGCCGCCGGGTGGCATAAAAACTGCCCGTTCTGTCAGGCTCGCAAGAGCTGACGCTGGCCATGAGGGGACGCACATGTGCGCCAAGGAGTTCCCCTCACTCAATAGAGCCAAGCAAAAAAATCGTTTGGCTCCCTTTCAGAGGCTTGAAACGATTCAAATTTCTGAAAGGGAGAAATCCCGAAGTTCTTTGAAACAACAGCAGCGCAGGGCTGCGAACGGGACGACGCCGTGTTTCGGTCGAGCCATCAACCTTCAAAGGAGGTGAATCATGAGACAAGTCGGCTTCGTTACCTACAATTCCGTAGGGGACGGAGTGGCTGACGGCTGGCATAAAGCCGAAGATCGGCAAGCGTACGTGCTGCAAAACAGCAAAGGTGAACGCTTCGCAGTCGATGGAGTCAACGGAGGGGAGTTTGAAACCCTCTTTGAACTCTTCGAAGGCAAGTTTAACCGCGCTGATGGCAAGTACGCAGACGGCGTGAGTGACGAGATCAACGCCATCTGGAGGAAACTCCAGGCGGTTGTGAATGATCTTGATCACCTCGTGGTCTACGTCGGTTCGGCCGGGTCAGAGCGCGCCATTGAGCTCGCGAGGCAACTGCCTGCGTCCAAAGTCACCTTTGTCGGCTGTGATTGCGGGCTTCCCTTCAAGGAAGCTCTCATCCAGAAGGCTGGGTTGACCAAGGCGGGGCGGGTGCTGTGTGAGTGCGGTGGACGCCGGACCATGAAAGCGATCTTTGATCGCTTCATGAAAACCGGTGCGCTTCTGCCTGCCAATGCCTAAGCTGCTCTTCCATCCTCATACTGCCATGTAAAATTGCTCCTGCGACATGGCGCAGGCGATGAGACTGTCGCGATGACAGGCTCCTCGTGAGCGGGGATCCGCGATAAAAAGAGAGAAAGATGGATTACTCTCCATAAATCCGGGCGAGACCGCAGGTGTTATTTGTGGGAAGGAAACAAAACCCTTCCCGCCTTTCTTGAGACGCGAAAGAGATTTGGCGGTTCAAGTTGAGGAAAGTTCTTTTCAAACATTCAGATTCTGGAAGCGGCCCGCTCCAGAGACGGAACACCTTATCTGCTTAGGATGTTCTTAACCTTGGAAAGTATAGCCAAGGTTAGCCCGTGATGAGGGTGTCAAGCAGAAGGGTACAAGATGCCGGCATGCATCTTGTGGCGAGGAGCCAAGGGGAGCTGAACACAGGTGCACCTGTGTCCCTAACGAGATAGGGCAACTTCTTCCTCTCGCGGCCGCACCGTAGGGAGGTTTATAGAGGTCGGATCCCCTCTAAGAAGGCCTGTCTCATTGCTAAATGGGACTACGAGAAAAAACTCGTAGTCCCGCTTTCAGAGATCTTGAGGAAACTCGAGATTTGCGAAGGGGAATTAGCGTAGGGCTGATTCCAAAGTTCTTTTAAATCAAACCGTAAAGGAGGTGGGGCACACTCCACCAAAAAAGGCGCACGCGGCTACGACCGCACTCGCCACAAAGAACATATGAGGAGGCACAACGATGCATAAACTTACCTCCTCTCCCTTTCAGTAACCATTTGAGACAAAGAGAGAGTGGTTACCGAAAGGGAAAAAAGACAGTACATTTAAAAACCAAATAACAGGAGGATGAACCGTGGTAAAAAAGATCGTGGTTGTGGAAGATAACCCCGTCGAGCTACAAAAGGCGTGCGATTTGGTTGCGGCGCGCGGCATGATGCCGCTTCCGTGCGCAACCCACAAGGATGCGATTGAAAGCATTCTCAGCTATCAACCGAAAGGATTGGTTGGTATTCTTACCGATTTGCACTTCCCGATCGCGGAAGGCAAAAACCCGGAAGGCGCGTGCGGTTTGCATGTGGTGCACCTTGCGCTCACGATGGGTATGCCGGTCGCTATTTGTTCCGATATCGACCATCACTACGCCACATGGGCAAACGATCTTGTGCGCGATGTTGAAAAGGCAACCGGCAGAAAAGTTGCCGGATTTATTCAAGACAGCAAAAATTGGGAGAAAGCGCTTGCGCTACTCCTCGACGAAAAGGAGGAACGGTGACGACGGAAAAGAAAAACTACAACGTTTTGTTTGTATCCGAAATGGCGCCGGTCAATGCCGCCATGGACAGGATACTCAACCAACTTTTCTCTATTGGTGAAGTATGTGGTTTGGAAGACGCCGAAGATAAGATCTTTGCCGGCAACTACACGCACATCATTGTGATGGGAGAGTTCAGGTCGAACACCCCCAGCAAGGGTAGAGATTTTTATCAGCTTTTGAAACTACGGCTTCCGATCTGGAGAAAGGACGCCAAGGTTCTCAAAAGTGGCATGGATAACATCCAAGACGACCCGGACTATGTCTGCATCCTGAATTTTCTTCCCGGGTTCATTCAGTGGGTCGAGTCGCACTAATAACAGTTCGACAAGCTCACCGAAACAGTTCGATACACTCACTGTAAAAAGGAGGTGATGGGGTGAAGTTCTTCTATCCCGTTGGATTTGTTCAGGAGTAGGGAGCCTCTGTCATGAAGGGGAACACGGGGTCCGGCGGTGCTCAACCGTCGGGAAATCGGGACCAGAGAGATTGACCAGGACGGAGTCCTGGTGTGATCACTGGAAAAACCCGTTGTTTCTTTCCAGATTCCGTCATGCTGCCTGGGGGGTGTCCCTATATGCGGGACGAAGCCCGTACCAGCTTTTGCGCTCTCCCTTGAGAAAGGAGAGGTCGGCAACGGTGGCCCGTGTGTTCCAAACTTCGGTTTGGACGACGGCGGCAGTATGGCGCGAGGTGCAGACGTATCGGAGGAACCTCGTGAGAAGAATCTGGCGCGGCCGGTGAAGTGCAACGCACTGCGGAGCTTGGGGGCGGAACAACCCGCGGTGAGCCGGTAAGGAAACTACCCTTCATGCATGCTCGGTTTTATCAACCACTATGAACGAAAGGAGGCACACAATGTCGTGCGAAGAAATGGAGCCGGAATGGCAGGAAATTGAGCAAGAAGTTGAAAAGGTGGTTGAAGCGCTTCCGGAGCTGCCACCCAAAGAAGTTATCATGGAGGAAATTCATATGGAGACCCACAAGCTCGTTGACCTCCAGAAAGTCATTTTCGGGAAACCGAATCTGAAGCGCGCAGAAACTGCGGCGCTTATGAAAAGTGCGGCGAGAAACATCCTTGCCAATATCAAGGCGGGCGCCGCCAAACATCTTCCTGTGCATGTGACAGGCAACTCCCGCCAACGGGCGGGATAAAGGGGTAAGGAGTAACATATCTTTATCCCTCTTTCAGAGCTTGCCAGAACTATATTTTTGTGGTATACTGTTCTGACAAGTTGCGAAAGGGATCTTTGAAAAACAAATAAAGCGGAGGGGAGATGAAAACACAGGAAGAGATACAAAGCGACCTCGTTGCGATACTGGAAAGCCATGGCGACGTGAAAGGTTATATTGCAAGTCTTATCGACCCGTTGCCATACACGACGCCCGAGGAGAAAGCAAGTAAAAATAGGAAAGCCGCGGCAGCGATTATGGCGTACGGTTCGTTTGAACGCGGTCTCTTTAATGTTGATATGCTTGCTGAAATATTACATAGAACTATCAACCCCTAAAGGAGGTGAGAACATGGAGATGAGTTTGTCGTTGCGGCAAAGCCCGATGCTGGAATTGCGGCAGGCGCTGGAGAGTTCGCTTGAGCAGTCACTTATGGTACGGCATGAACTCCAGATGGCCATGGTGTTGTATCAGAAGCGGGAAGATGTATGCACCCGTCTTTACAAAAACGCTCTCAAAAAGGGTATGGTGAAACAGTACGCTCGGCACGACATGCAGTTTGAATTCGCGCTGGTGCGGAAGAAAGACGTCCCGGAGTGGATCTGGAAAGACTGCGGCCACGCGTTTTCCCATTGTCTCATGAAAGGATGGGACTGCTTCTTTTTCGGAAGCAAGTATGCTATGGCGCGTGGGAGCTGGTTACTCTTTGTCATCCATGATTTTCACCGCGAACCGATGCCGGACAGCGCTGTCGGGTATGCAGCGGTACATGAGCGTGGAGAGATGGTTACGTTGGGAGATCACAACCTGGCATCCAAGCTCGAATTTTCGATCGCTGCGAAGGAGAGCAAGCTTAAGTGGTACATCGAATGGATCAAACAGACATGTCCGGAGAAATTTGCCGACATATTCAGCTACCAGACCCACTTCGTGCTGCCCGAGGGCGAGGAACTGCGTCAGACGCTCGAGGTATTCCAAGCATCTAAAGAAGCTCGGAAAGTAAAACAGCTGATCGAAGAATTTGAGTGGCCGTTGACGCTGTTGAAACTCCTCAAACAGTACGATGACGCAAACCGGCAGGCGCTTGGAATCATTCTGGATATGTTCTTGATGGCCGGCGATGTGGCGATAAAGGCCAATGTTTCCGTCATTCAGACGGTTGAACATATCAAGGCGGTTTTCCAGCGCGGGTTTTCCGAAATGACTTCCCAAGATCTCAAAAGGTACTTGAGCATTGTTCGGTTGGAAGGACGATGGAAAGATCAGCGCAATGAGCTGGGGAATAAGTTTTCCGAGATGTTGACCAGGAGAGAGAAACTCTTGGGCATTGACCGCTATCTTCGCGAACTTGATGCCGCGAGGGTAACAAATTCTCTTCCCACAGACGGCATTCTCTCTCCGGACTTTCGGGAAGTCCTCCGATATATATGAACATGGCCCGCCAAGGTTTTCAAAACAACGAGAACCGCGGCGGGCTTTCTTTTCGTACCGCACCATACTAAACTTATGAAGTTATGTATTCAACCCGAAACCTGATATCTGATACCTGGTTTTATTTGAGAGCTTATAAAAAGAGGTTTTTGCTGGCGACACTCCTGCGAGTGGTCGCCGATCTGTCGTGGCTCTATCCGCCCTATGCGTTTGCGGTGATCGTGAACTTTTTTGCCGATTACACCGCCGGAGAATCCTTGATGCCCATATACACTGCGTTTGTACTTACCATCGTTGCGGTTACGGTCCGGTACTGGGGATTACAGCTTGTAAAGATGATGGCGTACCAGATCTCCGAACGGGTTGCCCTGGACGCAGAACTCCGGGCAATGAGGCACTTGGTACTCCTTGACATGTCTTGGCATGAAAAAGAGAACGCCGGGAACAAATTCAAGCGCATCGAGCGAGGAGCCGAGAGCTTAGATGTGGTTCTCCGGATCTGGATAGACAATATCATTGAGATCGTCGTCAACCTCGTGGGGGTAGTATTCATTATTCTCCACTTTGACCTTGGGATGGGCATCGCAGTTTCTCTATTTCTGGTCACGTTCTATGTTTTAGCCCGCTTCTATCGCAAGAAGGCAGTAGCTGCGGCGGGTGTGGTGAATATAAAAACAGAGCATCGGAGCGGGATACTTTTTGAATCCATAAACAACATTCGGAGCGTTAAGGTAATGTCCATGGCGCCCAAGATTTTGGAAACGCTCTCGGCAAATGCGGCGGATCTGTTCAGCGCGATCAGAAAACGAATTTACTGGTTCCAAATCGGGGGTACCATCAGAAACTTTTACGCAAATGCTTTTCAGATCGGCGCGATGATCTATATTGTCTACGGGGTGGTTCATGGAAAGTATGAGATCGGCTTTCTGGTGCTCTTTGTCGGATACTTCGGGCATGTTTGGCAGTCGATGCGGGAACTCGCGGATATAACCGCACGTTTTGCCGTTGCCAGAATCGCCGTTTCTCGCATGCAGGACATCCTCTATACTCCTGTCACGATCGACCGCGAAGACGGGAAGGTTGCGTTTCCCGTCGACTGGAAAACAATATCGGTAAACAATGTGTCGTTCTCGTACCAAAGCAAACCCGTCCTGCGTAACGTATCATTTACCGTGCATCGGGGAGAAAAGGTCGGCGTTGTTGGCCTGTCGGGAGCGGGAAAGTCAACTCTGTTTAAGCTTTTGCTCAAAGAGCACGAGTCTTATAGCGGCGAGATCTATTTTGACGATGTTCCCTTGCGGGACATCAGCAAACGGGATTATTTTAACCACATGGCGGTGGTACTCCAGGATACCGAGCTCTTCAACGCGTCGCTGCGCGACAACATTACTATCACGAACCAAAAAGAGGAAAATAATAAAAAACTGCTTCGGGATTCGATCGAGATAGCTCATGTGAAGGACTTCATGGCGAAGTTGTCGGAAGGAGCGGAATCCGTTATTGGGGAAAAGGGGATAAAGCTGTCGGGGGGAGAGAAACAGCGTGTGGGGCTCGCGCGGGCGATATTCAAAAAGCCGCAAATCCTCCTTCTGGATGAAGCGACCTCACATCTGGATATAGAGTCCGAAGAAAAAATTCAGGATTCACTGCACCGGTTTTTCAAGAATGTGACCGCCGTCGTCATCGCTCACCGGCTCACCACCATCAAAGAAATGGACACAATCATCGTTATTGAGGATGGGAGCATCATGGAGTCCGGAAGTTTTTCCGATCTGCAAAAGAGAAAAGGGAGATTTGCCGAGCTGTGGGAGAAGCAGAAACTCTAGAACAGCATCAGAACATTTTCTTCTTTGCTGACTGTAGTATAAGGAAAGAAACCTAGCCAAGACTTTTTAAAACAACGGGAACCGCGGCGGGCTTTCTTTTACGTTTACTCCCCAGTGGGGTATGATATATAATGAAAATATGGATAAACCAGAACAATCAAATAAATATTCTGAAAAGGAGGCTTTGGAAGAAGCTTCTCAAATGAGGGAATTAGTCGGAGAAAAAGGAAGAGCCGAGGATTATGATGTGGCGGAAGAGTTGTTAGAAAAAACAAAGAGTGATGATGAGGAGGTAACTACACCTGATCTCGGTAAAGATGACAGTCCAAGAAAAGTAGAGATGTCTCCAATAGAGAAATATGCATTTCCTGATGAAGAAAGTGTTTTTGGTCAGAAGTCGTGGAAAGAATCGTTGGAAGAAAATACTCCCGCTCCTAAGAAATGGAAAGGACTTCAGAACTTTCCTGTGCCAGCTCGCAAAGAAAAGCCAGAACAGAACGAAAAAAAATCAACAGAGAAAGATAAGATAGAGGACTCTCTGTGGACATCGGCAGAATCAGCGCAGCAAATGAGAGTTTTTCTGGAAAAAAGAATCGGCAAACTCGTGGCGGAAGTTACGGAAATGAGAAAGAACCGTTTAAATTTACACGAACAGGAGATTATGGATGAAAAAGAACAGAAACTCTTACTTTTAACCCGCCAACTGGAGCAAAAAAAACAAGAAGAGGAAGAGATACAAAAAAAGCTGGAAAGTCTTGAAAATGGCAGCATGAGCTTCGAGGTCAAACATGAACTTACCCAAGCTCTGCAAGAGAACGATTCTCTGTCCAAGAGGAAACAGAGAATTCAAGAAGAACGAGATAGGATTTTAGAGGAGATGAAAAGAACCGGTGAGTATAGTGAACACGAACCAGGGAAAGCGTTAAAAATAGCAACGCAGCTTGCTCGTCAAGGTGGCAAACAGGGGCCGCTTACAACAGGACGACACGCATCCCACATTAAGAACGTTGACACTTCAAGCGCAGAAGGGGAGTTTTATTTTCACTCGGCAGATACCCATGGTGGGAAAGTGGGATATGGCAAACGCCCACGAAAAGACGCAGGCGGACGAACCGTCAGAAAAAGTTAAGTTTTTAATACGAAATAAGCAGATCTGCTAACGTTCGGTCTCTGCAAATTCTTCATGGACGCCGTTTTCGAGTACCAGGAAAACTTTTGTTGCAGTGATTGGCTGGGGGAGCCTCATTGCAACCGTGCGGCCGAGTGGATTTTGTCCATGGTTTCTACTGCTTAAATCCCAATAGTTGTTGATCGTGTATAAGGTGTCTTTGTCATTGGTTCCTTTTTGCGCGAGAAATGTTAACAGTGCTTGCACGCCGCTTTTATATTCTTCCGACCCAACTTCCATAATGCCGTGCTCATCTTTATACACGAGCTTGTTTTTGTCCACAACGGCAATAATTCCATCTTCAAGGCGTGTAAAAGTAAATGCCGTATAAGGACTATTGGAAAGAAATACTCCTTCCTCCGCAAGCTGGCCCTTTTGGACAGGGTATCTTTGCGTTAGCTTTATTTCTTCGTACGCCTCGCGGTTTAACCCGCGAAACAATGTATCGGCGGACACAAAATCAATGGGGTTCTTCCCGCAATCTTTTTGTTCGTTTTCCGATAAATACTTTATGAGTAATTGAATATATTCTGCATATTCATACTCCCGTTCACGGCCGATCTGTTCGCGCGCAACGGCGTATCGTATGGCATCTCTGTTTACAGCAACGTTGAGAACGCCGTCCGTTACTTCGCTGGCTCGCTCACGTTCCATAAGGTGTGAAACAGCGATTTCAAACTCTCCGCCAAGCTTTTGGATACCACGGTAAATCCGAAATCTTCCTCTTTAGGGGAAATGACGGCCACGGTGTTGTCCAAAATAAGAATGGTGCTGGTGATTTTCATGCCAGCAGGCAGGAAGCGAAGTTCACGCAGCCGTTCTTTTTGCTGTGTGATATATTTATGTTCGATTTCCTCTTCTCGCACTCGCAATGACTTGGAGAGAATTTTTTGTGCTACCCGCCTTCGGCTGAAGGAAAAATCGGGTCCCAAGACTTCCTTTATTTTTTGCGACGAACCAATGGAGTATAAGACTTTTTCTTTACTCTCAAGCAGTTTGTTATAGATGGTTCGGATACCCTCCTCTCCTTCATACAGATTGAGCGGAGCTTTTGTTCGGGAGATGTTCGCGTGCTGATATTTGTCCAGCTCCGGTTTGAGTTTTTCAAATGTTACTATCCTATCTTCCAGCATGCTCTTGATGTGTATCGGGTTTTCAGCAGTATACCGCTTTATCTTATTGGATATGTAAGAAGAAGCAAGACCGGATTTTACCAAGTTTTCCAAAATGTTGTAGGCGGTGGGCCGCTTCACGCCCGCCTTTTTTGCAATGAGCGATACCGGAGCATCGGCAAGTCCAAGGAGCGCAAAATAGACGTTTTGGCTTGCCTCATCAAGACCAAGGGACGAGAAAAACTTTTCTAATTCATGGCTTGTTGTCATAATGCATCAACAGAACGATTATACCATTTCGTTCGTTTTTTCGCTATATTCCTACACTTTTTGCCGTACCAATTATCTTGTTTATCGAGAGCACCTACTTTTCCAGCATTGACGCATGGAAAACGTATAATAGCGTCAGCACATTGAAACCAACCCCCAACCGCCCGCAGGCGAACCTGCTGCTGGATGAAAAACATCCACAAAGAGGAGGTACTGTGAAAAACAGCTACCCCACCGGGTTCTTATAACAGTAAGACCCGGAGGCGAGGCGAGGACCAACGTCCACACCGCGACCTCCTCACTTTCCTTGAGCTCCGCATGCATGCGGGCCTCAAGAGAAGTTATGAATATGCCAACCTTGGGAGTAAACATCGCGATAATCCAAAACGGCAAGGTGTTGCTCACGAAACGTGAAGATTTTGAAGTGTGGTGCTTGCCGGGCGGCGGAGTGGATGCGGGCGAGTCGGTTGCAGAAGCGGTGATTCGCGAAACAAAGGAGGAAACGGGGCTTGATGTCCGGCTGACAAGAATGGTAGGAGTATACTCGCGGCCGCACTGGCTGGAGAATGGCGACCATACGGTGTTGTTTACAGCAGAAGTAGTCGGCGGGAACCTAAAACCGGAGGCGCGCGAGGTGGTGGACATCGGTTTCTTTGAGCCGCACCAACTGCCCGAGCCACTTATCTGGTGGTACCGCGAGCAGATCCACGATGCGGTGGGCGGAATAGTCGGAGTGACGCGCACGCAACACATCCCGCAGCCGTTCGGCAAAGGGGTGAGCATGCGGGAACTGTACCGGATACGCGATAAAACAAAAATACCCCGCCAGCAGTTTTTCCTTCGCCATTTCCAAACACCGCTTATCGTTCATCCAGAGCGTATCCTGAAACGGATGGCTCTGGATGGGAGATAAGCTCCCGAAAGCTCTTTCACAATAACCCGCACGTCCGACGGCTACAATATCGGAGAAGGAGGGAATAGTGAGTTATGAATGGAGCCGAGAGATCATTGTAGGCATTCGGAATGAAACGCTGTCCATTCACCAAGCGGCACAGCGTACCGGTCTTCCGGAAGAATACTTCCGCGAGGTCGATACCATTTTCTGGGAGGGCGATATGTTCCAGGCGCTTCCCGATGATTTTGAGCGCGTGACGACTAATCTCGCGCGCAAGCTGAAAAAGGACACCGATGACCGCTTCCGCGATAAATCCTTGCAAACATTCATCGATGCGTCCATCACGGCACACGGGAAACACTCCCGCACACCGTCCAAAGCGGTGCGCAAGTGGGACGGGAAAACGCCATACAGCGTTCACCCCATCTGGTGCGCAATGATGCTGCTCCACGAAACCACACTGCACGAGCATGTGCGTATCACGGGGTTCCAGACGCTGCTTCTCCATGACGTGTTGGAAGACACGACGGTGATGTTGCCAACGCTCGTATCGGAGGAAGTGCGAAGGTGGGTGCATGATATGACATTTGCCAGTTCCGATGAGGAGATGGAAACAATCTGGGACAAACCTCCTGTCATCCAGCTCCTGAAGCTCTATGACAAGGTTTCCAACCTCATGGACGGCGCATGGATGAGTAAGGAAAAGCGAGCGCGGTATACGGAATACACCATGAAACTCTGCGCGGAAGTTGAGCAGACATATGGCGCGCTCAACATCGTAAAACTTGCACACGCGATTGCGGGCTCTCGCTAACGAGCCCGCTTTTCTTTTCCCGAAATAGGTGGCAGAATGACGGCATATGGATGAAAAGATGCAATGTGATACGGAAAAGAAGCAGTCGGAATTTTTTGAGAAATTCCCCGAAGAGCAGGAGGATATTGTTAATGCCGCGCGCGAGGAAGCGCTGAGTGCGGAAGAAAGAAAGTATGAAGTTATGACGTTTGAGGAGTACGCAGAAAAACACCATGACACACCCTATCTATTTGAAGTGAGAAACAAGAATAAGCTTGTGGAGTATTTTGGCGCCGAACATTCAAACGATCCACAAAATCCAATGTTTGAACATATTGAAGAAAAATTCAAAGAAGCAAACCCGCAAGTTGTTTTCGTTGAAGGTGTCAACACGCTCGCCAAGCGAAAAGAAGCATTTGCGGAAGAGATAAAGAAGGCAGATCGAGATACTGTTATCGAGAAAATGGGAGAATCCGGCTTTGCCCTGAAATTAGCAGTGGAGACGGGGGCAGATATTATATCTCCAGAACCGGATTTCAGAAGCGAAATAGAGCACTTGATCAGAAAAGGGTACGGCAAAGAGGAAATTTTTGCTTATTACATGTACCGTACCATTGAACAGTATCATCGGAACCAAGAGAAACTTCCCACTGATGAGTACCTTACCCCATACCTCAATGAGTTTCGGGAAGCCAGTGCGTGGCCGGACTTTGATTACTCACTGGAGCATCTCCAGCGTATAGGAACAAGAATATGGGGCGAGAAGGGGGACATGCTGCAGCGTGACGGCTCAAGAACGGACCCCACGCCGCGAGAAGTGGAACAGGCGTTGTGGACTCCAGTCAATGATGTCGCCCAGCAATCCGGTTATTTTCGAGATAAACACATCGTAGGCAGAATAGAGGAAACTATGAAAGAGAAAGACCGGCTATTCGTCGTTTTTGGTGCCAGTCATGCGGTGATGCAAGAACCTGCGTTGAGAAAAGTGCTTGAGAAGAAAGAAAATACGAAAGATGTAATATACAAACGAACCGTGAGGGATATGCGGCACGAGTTTTTGGCGCTCCCCAAAGAGTGGGGTGTGTCTCAGAAGAAAGAGCACATGATTGAAAATATCACATGGTCAATGCAATACTTTCCGCAGTGCCGGGATGATTTCGAAAATATGATTGCCAAACTTCAAGGAACGGACTTTGCCGATGATAAGGAGTTCGTGCGTACGCTCGCGGAGGATTGGAGCTCCATCATGGTACGTTACTTTACGCTCCCGGAATTGGAACAGCACCTGATTGAGGCGCAAATTGCGCAAGGCGATCGAACATCGATAAACCGTGTGCTGATGTACGAGCGGGCGGGGAACGAGCTGCGCCTGCACACGCCCACCGCGTTTCTTGAAGACCGAGATGCGTTTGCAAAACTGTACAAAGAAGGGCTACAAAAACTTGCAACGCTTTTGCGGGACAATGCCGAATTCAGGGATGTAACGACTCTCACACGCGAGTCATGGCTCATTTTTGAGCGGCAGAAACAAGTAAGGGAGCTTGGGTTTACTATCACAAACCTTGATCCTGGAAAACACGTCGGCAGTGCCGAGATGTCCAAGGAGAAACTGTTTGAACTTTATTTGCCGAAAGAGTAACATACGCGCATGGGACCAGATGACTTTCCACAGAATATTCCGTCGGAGCCGCAGAAACGTTTTGAAGAAGATGTTTTACAGGAAGAGCAAGACTCCGAAATAATGCCTGAACCGGAGGCGACCGTGCGCGAACGGCAGGATACGGAACAGAAGTCTGAAGCAGTTGCGCAGGAACCTGAAAATGTGGAAGCGGATGTTGTGCCGGAAACCGTGATGTCGCAGGGTCAGGGTGAACAGATACCAAAGCAAGAACTGGAGGAGGGTGCTGAAAGAAAGCAAGAGCAGGAGATTGTCGTAGAAAGACAAAAGGTACAGGACTTTATAGATGCTGGCAGAAAATTGGTGCGCGCATTACGGGCGCGGGAGGAAGAACGCCTCAATTCACTTATTGATGAAAGCAATGTTATGCTGTTGGTGCGGTCTCTTGATAACGTGCAGGAACTGCTGATGGATAACCAGCCGACGGTTGATAAGGCGGAATTTGAACGCGCGCTTGAAAAAACTGTTGATGCGTTGCGTAGCATCGGTGATGTGCCGCGTGAACACAGTATGAGAGACAACGAAGAAAGTTTGGGAAGAATTGCTTCATATTTGAGAAATGTGGGTGACACGGCTCACGACATCGCGCTGTCGCTTGCAAGAGAAAAAGATGGACGGCTTGAACGTGCATTACATATACTGGACGCGTTGAAAGGCGCCGCAGACGATGGACGACTGTTTGTCAACAAAAAAAGAAACCAACTCGAACAATATAGGAGGTGACATGTGGAAAACAAGTTCTTTCAGACAGGCGAGGATCCGAAAGCAGATCGGTATATCAATGCCATTAAGGAGATCATGCGGTCTATTGGGGTGACCATAACATCGGTCTCGTTCAACCCTAAAACAAAGCAAGCGGAAATCAACGGTATTGTATTCCAAGTTCCGTTCCCGCTTTCGGAAATCAAAGAAAAACTTCTCAAAAAGGGAGGGGAAAAAGAATAACAGCGGACTCGCAAAGAGTCCGCTGTTTTCAGTGACGTTTGTTCACGGGGGCGTGTTCCCGTATAATGCCGATATAATCAGTGCAATTTTTGCACTCTGCGGTGTGTTCCGCAATTTTCTCGCTCACTTCGCTGATCTTTACTTTTGAATAGAGCGAGAACTCATCCCCGTTTAAGTACGCCATCATTATCTCGGAAGGCGGACACCCGCCTCGCCGTTTGGAATCTTCCGCAGACTTCGTGCTGAAAAAAAATCCTCCGTATATCGGATCTTTTATTTTCAAGACAAACCTCCCTTGTAGTATTGTTGATGTGCTACACGCGATTGGATTCCAAGATTCCTCTCAAATACCCCTCCGCCATTTCCATCCGCACAGTGATATCCTGTTTGTCGGCGTCCGATATGTCCGGATGCGCCAGGATATCGTCCCGCAACGCATACAACTCTTCCACCTGTGCTTTTAACGCTGCCGGCTCCTTTGGTGCGCCATACATATCAAAATGCACCTTTCCGCGCTCATCTACAATATCCCGCAATCCCTCCAAAAGCATTTCGGGGTCGCGAAGGTCTTTGTCATGTTCCGTCGGCATTGTTTGTTGCATACGATTTTGCACTACTAATGATGATATGTAGATAATACACTTTTCAATATTTTTGTCAAGTTTTTTTGGTCATGGGAATAATTGTGTATTGAGACGCGATGTTTTATACTAAAAGCAATGGCGGTACACAGAAAAAGAGAAGTTGCGGCTGGAGACCCGGGCGAGGCGCTTGCGCACGCGGCGCTTGCGGGCCGGAAACTTGCCGTTTTGATAGCGGCACTGCCGGTGGACGACGAAACCAAACAGGCGTTTTTGGCATTGGTGGAGAATGCGACATATGACGAACTACTCGCGCTTGAAGATGCGCTTGAGGGGTTGTATGCGGATGCCGCGACGCAGGATGTGGACCGGCAGCTTAAAGCCGCGCTGGAGCAGTTCAAGGTTGAAATGGACGCCCGTACACGGCGGGTGGATGAAACATTTCTCGCAAAATTACAAGCAATAGAGCGCCGCATAGCTACGCAGTGATATGAAAGAAATTTCCGACAATCCATCCGAAACCCCGCAGGGAAATACACAGGAGTCTTCGGAGCAGAAATTTGTCGGTGCGGAACCATTGCCGATGCCAAAAACGGCCGATGAGCAGCAAAATGAATTTGTCGCTTCACAGGTTGAGGACGCAGAGAAGCTGCTGGATATGCAGCAGGGTTTGACGGAAGAACAAAAAGAAAGCGCGAGGGGAAAAATAAAGGAAGCGGCAAGTGAGCTTGCTGATGCACACCTCACACAAGAAGAACCGCCGGAAAATCTTCCGGTTGCGGATGAAGCAAAAGAAACAGAACCAAAAGAGACTCGCGCGGAACGAGTTGCACATCGCCGCGCGGAAAAATACGGCATAGACGAGTCCTCGGTCGCAAAACAGTTGGGCAAAGGATTTTTGAAAGGCGCCATGAACACAATCGGCTCCGTATTTGGCGTGCGCGCGGCATGGGAAGTCCCAAAGGCGGTGTACGGTTATTTCAAAAAGAAAGAACAGCGGGGGAAAATCAGTAATGCGACGTTGGAACTTTTGCGTACAACCCAACTTTCCAATGAGAGCCGGCGCGAGCGTTCTGAGGGGATGGAGGAGATAAACCAATTTGAAATCCAGGAAGAAGCTCGCAGGATATGGGAAATGCGTGGGGGTGGTGTGTCAACCGAGGAGGAAATGCAAAAAGACTTTCATCAGGCATTTCAACAGGCAAAGGAAAATTTAAACTTTGACGTGCGGGAGAGAAAGAGTGAACTATGGCGCGATGCCCTACCGGTTGCTCGAGAGATCAAAGAGTTGGAAGCACGTCTCAAAGAAACGAAAATGCCGTCGGCGGAAAAGAAAGCGCTCCGCACCGAAATGGCGCACATCTTGAAAGAATACCGGCGCGAAGGAAAGAATCTGGAGGAAGCAAAAACGGAGCGCGTGGGCACGCTGTTGGACATGTACGTCAACAACAAGGCGCAGACGACGCTTGCAGTGAAAGAGACGCTGAACACGGTGGCCACCGTATCGTTCGTACCCGCTATGCGTGTCGGCGTAGTCGCGGCGTTCTCCGCGGTGGAACGGGCGCAGAAAGCTGCGGAAGGGTATGACAAGGAGCATTTCCGGAACAAGAACGGTTCGTGGTCGGAAAAATTCAAGTCGGTCGCCAAAAATTTATTCGTTGATTCAGTGAAGGAAACGGCCAAAGGGCTGACACTGCAAGCCGATGGCGGCGGGTTTGAAAAAGCCGCAAAATTTGGTTCATCCGTTGGGGCGGTTTTGCGTGTTGCCGGTCTTGCGGAATTTGAATATGCCATTCAGGCGGGCAAGATAACGCCGCAGGAGGGGATGCAGAAGTTTTTTGAAGCGGCTCGCGACGGCGACGCGAAAGGCGTGTTTGCACAGGCTGGCCAGAATTGGGTGGATAATGCGCGACGTATTCTTTCGTATGCCGGGATCAAATTTCCCGAACAACAGCCCAGCGGCGCCTCGGTTTCACTCGATACAGATTACCAAAGTTTCAAGGAGTCACTAGGCAAGTCGTCACCGACGGCTGAGGATGTTGCCAAAGGTGTGCCAGACAACATCAGTCAAAGTCCACTGGAGCGGTGGCGGGGGCAGGAAACGGCGGCAGGGGCTGCAGAACCCCCTGTTGCCGAAGCGGGAATATTAGGTCCCACGGACGCTTCAGGTGCGGGAATGTTGGGACCCGTAGATACCACAGGAGCGGATATTCCCCAGAAGCAGGAAAACGTCCCCCAATCCTCTACGAGTTATCAGAATTTCAAGGAGTCGCTCGACGGTCCGCCCCCGCCCACCGCGGAGGAAGTTGCGCATGGTGCACAGCAGGAGCATATCGGACGAAGTGCCATGGATCAATGGAACGTGATGCAGGCACAGGAAGTTGTAGCCGCAACAGGAGCTGGAGGATCGGGCATACCCGGTGCCGCCACAGCTGTGGAGTTTCCCGGCATTGCCGACCAGAATGTTTCGGCTGCGCTCGCGAGCGGAAAATTTGGGGACGCGGATGATATTAAGGAAGCCGTTGTATCGGCAAAGGCGTACGGGGTTGTGGGAGAAGGGAAAAGCGTCAGCGAAACACTCGATCGGGGAATCCCGCGCGACGCCACAGTAACGGTTGTTAACCCCGATGGGACAAAACTGGAAAAATTCGACGTGAATCTGGTGCACAAAGGCGATACGGTTGTAATGGACGACAAGGGCGCTATCACGGTGTACAAAACATCGGATGTTTCGGTGCGTGAGGGCATGTCCCTCGAAAAAGAGTATCAAAAGATCTACAAAGAGTTTAAGCTCGACGAGATACCGCACGACGTGCGCGAGCAGTTCAACAAAGGGCACGGGTTTTGGGGGAGCAAAATAACGCGCGGGGAAGCAGGAGAAATGCGCTCCTGGTGGGATGCACACAAAGGAGAATACATAAGAACGCACGAAGCGCTTGGAAAAGTGTATTCGCCCGAAGAAATTGAAAAGATAAAAATTCCGGGAGACCTGAACTGGCCGCCGACGGACGGGCGAACGGATGCGGAGCGTATCGCGCCGCATCCGTGGAGCGAACAAGCGCGCACAGGCGGGGAGTTTCAGGTACACACCAAACCCGGCGCCGGGCTGGGAGATGAGTTTGGCGAGAGCCAGGTGGCGCCGAGCTCTGCGGCGGAGCATATTCTTCCTGCCGAAGCGATGCGCGCCATCGAAAAAGGAGCGGGTGAAAATATTCATAAGGAGCTGGCAAATATCTTTCACTATACCGCCGGCGATCCCTCGAAGGTAATGGAATTGGAAGCATGGCAGGATATGAAAGATATGCCGGCTAAGGATATTTTTGAGGGGAAGTTCGGCAAACATTTCAGTCTGTTGGACGACCAGACGGAGCGAGAGCGCTACCTCGGCGTGCAGAAGTATGTGGAGGAACTTTCGCGAAAAGGAAAGACATATGTTCCCGAGGGAGGAAAGATGTGGGTGGACGATTCTGTTTCAAAGCCGCAACTGAAGGAAACGGTTGCGCAGTATATTCAACGGCTGGAGTTGGTGCTGAACAAGCGGAAGCATATGGTTCAGTAAATTTCATTTGACACTATTGCAGCGCCCAGGTACGCTTGAGGCGCGGTCTTTTACAATTTCATATCTCATGTTTACGGAAAGGGGGGAAAGCATATGGAACGATACACAAAAGCATGCCCGATGGTAGTTGAAACGGGTGGGCCCGGCAGCGGTAAAACGGATGGTCTTGCGTATTTTTCGGAGGAGCTTTCGAATAAGGGGTTCGCGCATGTATTCACGGTTCCCGAGGTGGCGACGATGGTGTTTGCAAGCGGCATCACGAACATCCCGGAGATCATGGCTACTGACCGTGCGCGGTATGTGGAGATCGAACGTCGTATTTTACGGATGCAGCTTATGCTCGAAGAGCAGATGCATGGATTTGTATCGTTATGCCCCGGTGAAAAGTCTGTTTTGTTGCTCGACCGCGGCGCCATGGATGTCGCCGCGTATCTCACCAAAGACGAGTTTGAGCGAATCCTTAAGGAAGAGAGGCTGGATTATTATGATGTGCGCGACCGCTACGATGTGGTGGTGCATTTGGTGACAGCCGCTATTGGGGCGGAGCAGTTCTACACCAAGGCGAACAACAAAGCTCGCTCTGAAGACATTGCCACGGCGCGCTTGCTCGATAAGCGCACACAGGATGCCTGGACGGGAGCCGCGCACTTTCGCGCCATAGACAATTCCACGGATTTTGAGGGGAAACTGCAGCGCGCATTTAAAGTGGTGGCGCGTGGGCTGAAAATCCCGGTGCCGTTGGAGATTGAACGGAAGTTCCTGGTGCGGAGTATGCCGGACTTTTCAGCGCTTGGGGTACACGCGCAACCAGTAGATATTGAACAGCAGTACCTTATTCCCAATGCAGACGGGGATGAGGTGCGCATTCGCAGACGCAGTCAGGGCAATACGAATGTGTATTACCGGACGGTCAAGAAAAAAAGTCCGCTCCATCATTTCGCGCGTCTGGAAAACGAAGATATCATAACGGCGGACGAATATCGTGCGCTTACGATGTATCGCGCTCCGCACTCGCGTGTCGTCCGAAAGACCCGTTGGTGTTTCGTGCATGAGTTCCAGTATTTTGAACTCGATGCTATCGTGTTGCCTGGAGAACTGTTCCTTCTGGAGATCGAACTGACAGAAGAAAACGATGTACTTACGCTCCCGTCGTTTGTTGATTTCCTACGCGAGGTGACCGACGACGAACGGTACACCAATGCCGCCATCGCGCGCGGCGAATGTCCTTTGGTTCCGTGAAAATCATATGCCCTGCCGGCTGTTTTGCCGGCGGGGCATATTTATTCACAAGGGGGACTTGCTCCCATGTCCAGGTTTGTGTATACTTGGTATTCAGTGTGCTATTCCCATAATTTTTTTACATGAACCACGAAGCATACATTTCGGAAGAGGGGTACGAAAAGTTAAAAAAGGAGCTCGAAGAGCTCAAAACGACGACGCGCATGGAAATCTCGCAGCGCATAGAAGAAGCAAAAAAGCTCGGTGACCTGTCGGAAAACTCTGAATACATGGAAGCGAAAGAAGCGCAGGAGTTCAACGAACGCAAGATAGCGGAGATGGAAGAACTGTTCCGCAATGCAGTGCTTATTTCCAAACACCGCAAGAAGGGTATTGTGCAGATCGGCTCTGCGCTGAAGGTCAAAGCGAACAAAAACGAGCTTGACCTGACCATTGTCGGTTCGGAAGAAGCCGACCCTGCTTCAGGGAAGATCTCAAACCTTTCTCCGTTGGGGCGTGCGCTTCTGGATAAAAAAGTGAAAGACGTTGTTGACGTAAAGACCCCCGGCGGTGCGGTTGCCTACGAAATTCTGGAGATACAGTAAGCGTTAAACAGCGGATAGACGACAAAGTAGCACTCCTGCCCTTCGGTAAACTCAGGATTAAGAGTGCCCTATATCGAGCGTATCGAAGGATTAGCACTCTTGACACAAGAGTGCTAATTTCTTAAAATACCCATATATCAATGCTTACCGAGCGGCAAAAACTGATCCTTGAGCGGGTGGTGGAAGAGTATATCCGGCATGCCCAGCCGGTGAGTTCGCATGTGATCGCGGAGGAATATGATTTTGACGCAGGCCCTGCGACCGTGCGCAACGAACTGATGGCGCTGGAAGAAAACGGATATCTTGCGCAACCGCATACGTCGTCCGGCCGTGTGCCAACCGACAAAGGGTACCGGTTCTATGTCAACAGTATTGTTGCGCGGCAGACGCGGGAACGAGAACAGATATATACAATACTCGCGGATATTGTGCGCATCAAGACGGAAGAACAGGCCATGTTTGCCGAGCTGGCGCGCGCCGTCGCCATATTTTCACAAAATGCCGTATTGTCCGGCCCCGCGCGTTCGCGCGCATTGTTCCGCGCCGGCATCAACGAAGCGCTCCGCCAGCCGGAGCTCGCGGACTCCGATACGCGGCAGCACTTTGGCCGCGTCATTGACTCGTTTGAGGACAATATGAACGAGTTGTACGATGAACTTGAAGAGGGGAGCCCTGCCGTGTTTATCGGCCGGGAAAACCCGATATTGGGGGCGCGCGGTTTCGGCATGGTTGCGGCTCGCTACCGGCTTCCCGCGCACGAAGGGGTTGTGGTGATCCTCGGGCCCAAGCGCATGGATTACGAGCGGAGCTTTTCCGTTTTGCAGGCGCTCACGCGGTTGCTGGACTGATACACTATGAATACCCATCATCACGAGCACGAAGAAAAAAAGGAAGATGGCGGCGAGCTTACGCAATGCAAGAAAGAGCGCGACGAATTTTTGGAACTGTCGCAGCGGCTCAAAGCAGATTTTCTCAATTACAAAAAAGATCAGGAGCGGGCATCGGCACGAATGCTTGAAACGGCAGGAGAGCATGTGATACGGGAAGTGTTGCCGGTGCTGGACAGTTTTGACCAGGCGCTCAAAGCGATACCGCCAGACGCGCAACACAGCACATGGATCGTCGGCGTGCGCAATATCAAAAGTCAGTTGGACGCGGTCGTAAGGAAGATTGGCGTGACGGAAATAAAAACGATCGGCGAGCCGTTCAACCCGGAGTTTCATGAAACGGTTGCGCACGAAGAGGGAGATGACCATGGCCGCATTGTGGAGGAACTGCAAAAAGGGTACGAGTTGCGCGGGAAAGTGCTCCGCCCGGCAAAAGTAAAAATAGTAACAAATAATACATAACGATCATGGCAAAAATACTCGGCATAGACTTGGGAACGACAAACTCGGCGATGGCCGTGATGGAAGGCGGCGAGCCGAAGATCATTGAAAACAAAGAAGGGAACCGCACGACCCCGTCCGTGATCGCGCTCTCCAAAAGCGGCGACCGATTGGCGGGATTGCTGGCGAAGCGCCAAGCGGTGACCAACCCCCGCAACACTATTTTTTCGGCGAAGCGCCTCATCGGACGGCGGTTTACCGATTCCGAAGTGCAGCGCGACAAAAAACTTCTGCCGTACGAGATCCGCGAGGCGACAAACGGCGGCGTGGAGGTGAAGATGGGCGATACATGGCACACGCCGCAGGAACTTTCGGCCATGGTGCTTGCGAAATTGAAGCAAGATGCCGAGGAGCGGCTGGGCGGGACGATCACCGAGGCCATCATCACGGTGCCGGCATATTTTGATGACAGCCAGCGCAAGGCAACCAAAGACGCGGGCGAGATCGCGGGGTTTACTGTCAAGCGCATCATCAACGAGCCGACCGCGGCCGCGCTTGCGTACGGCCTGAACAAGAAAAAGAACGAAAAGATCGTCGTGTACGATTTTGGCGGCGGCACCTTTGACGTGTCGGTGCTTGAAATAGGAGACGACACCATTGAAGTAAAGGCAACCGGGGGCGATACGCACCTGGGGGGCGACGATTTTGACCAGCGGGTTATCCACTGGCTTATTGACGAATTTAAAAAGGATCAGGGCATTGACTTGGGTAAGGACATTCTCGCACTCCAGCGCTTAAAGGAAGGAGCGGAGAAAGCAAAGCATGAACTTTCCAGTACGGTAGAAACGGAAGTGAACATTCCGTTCATTACGTCCGGCGAGGACGGGCCGCGGCACTTGAACGTCAAAATGACGCGCGCGAAATTGGAGGAACTGGTTGACGACTATATTGAAAAGTCCGTGGCGGTAACCAAGCAGGTTGTTGCGGACGCGAAATTCCAACTTTCGGATGTGGACGAAGTGGTGCTTGTCGGCGGCCAGACGCGCATGCCCCGGATGCAGGAAGAAGTGAAAAAACTGTTCGGAAAAGAACCGCACAAAGGCATCAATCCCGACGAGGTGGTGGCAGTTGGTGCGGCGGTGCAAGGGGGCGTTTTGGCGGGCGACGTGCGCGATATTCTGCTCCTTGACGTAACGCCATTGTCGCTTGGTATTGAGACGCTCG
>ERZ1292623.454-Hain-H51-01um-R1-454-length-44399-cov-13_pt2 | contig 36221 bp, 46 predicted proteins | sample MGYA00564398_ERZ1292623 | MGnify/ENA primary metagenome ERZ1292623 (study PRJEB36523, sample SAMEA6512633) | groundwater metagenome | collected 2019-01-07 | study: AquaDiva: Metagenomics assemblies of 32 groundwater samples
AAATGCGTTTCCTTCATTACTCTCTCTTGATTATTTGCCCACTCTATTATTTCTTCCCACGCCCTAAATTTTATTTCTCTCATATAATTATTTATTATTCCATAACTTGATAATTTTGTCAGCTTTGTCGGGGGACATTTCAGCTAATAATACATCTGCCTCAAACCAATCAATAGGTTTTAATCCTTTTGCTTTAAAGTGTGGGTATTTTACATACACTCCCACTAAATCTTTTCCTCTTACAACTGATATAACTTTGTCTCTTTGTAGTTTTAGTTTCATAAATTTATTTATTTTATATTATCGCATTGAACACATTTTCCGACCTCTTGGTCTTCATCTAATAATAATGATACACCACAATCTGCACAAACTATTTCCCATTTTAATTCATTTTCTAGTGTTTCATTTTGTAAAGCCATATTATCAAACATTTCAATATTTGCTTTCTCAATAGCTTCATCATTGTTTTCTGCTTCCACTGCCACAATTTTCATAAAACTTGCTTTTATTTGATATTTTTTCATATAATTTTATTGATTATTTAATCTTACTAATTCCGCCCGCGTAATAGCTTGTAAATTATTTATATCATCATTATAACGGTTGCCGTCAATGTGATAAATAACATATCCTTTTGGCAATTTACCATTTACACTTTCCCAAACTAATTTTGGACGCCTTTCTCTCTTTTTGCTCTCAATCATTACCCAAACACAATCTTTTTTCATATAGTGAATACCGCCAGTCCAAAAGGGATGTTTTTCCATTATAAACTTCCCTTTTTGAAATGTTGTAGCATTTGGCGGGTTGCCTTTCGCGTGCTGATTCCCTATTGAACCCTCACGCGTAAAGCGTTTCCCCGAATTATTGCCCTTATCCCATTGTCCTTTGTTGTTGCGTTTAATCATTTTACTAATTGACTAATTGCCTTATCTAATCGTGTTTGTTTTGTTGCCTCGTCAAGTGTGTCCCAATCTTCTGGAGGTAATATTCCATCACCCAAACCTGCTTTTAACATCCGCATTTTCCAATCATTTGCTTCTGATTGATTTCTACTAAACACTTCCCCCAATTTTGCAACAATTCCAATACCTCTCAAACTATCCATATCCGCACTACTTCCTTTTTTGATAACCGCCTCAAATTGTGCTATCTCTCTAGGAGTCAAAAGCTGTTTTGTCTTTCCTAGTAATTTCTGTAATACGCTCTCGTAAGTATAACGCTCCCAAGTTCTATTTAGATAATTGCATTTTACTTCCTCAATATTGCGTCCGTTCCTCATAAGTGAAGCTGTGTGTTTAAATCCGTTGCGGGTTTTCTTCCACTCGCAGATGACTTCTAACTCTTTATTTATTTTAAATGTTTCCATTAAATTATTTCATATATAAAGTTAATAAAGCGACCAATTCATCAATTTTTTCTACAATATCAATTTCATTTCTTTCACTCATTTCAATTCTTAATGCTTGTAAATTATTTATTATGTCCATAATATTTTTATTTAACTATTAAATTATTCCGTTCTCTCTAAACTCTTCTTGTAAATCAAATTTTTCCGCTAAATCTCCCCAAATTACAGACCACTCAACTAATTCTTGCATTGACAAATTTTGTTCACTTACCCAGTTCTGCCAATTTATAGCTTGTTGTATTGCTTCCTCTTTTGTTTTTGGTTCTGGTTTTATCATAGAATTATATAATTTTATTTAATTTATAATATGTCTGCGATAATAACGACTATTTTATCGCAAGGGCTGAATACGAGCGGATACAGACAATTCTGTGTCCGCCGTTTTCAGAAAAGAGCTTCCGCTCTTTAATCTCTATATAACCCATATCCAAGCGTGCTGGTGCTTGTTAGATACCTTATTTCATCGCGTCCGATAAAAAGCTTGTTTGTTAGCGATTATATAGAGATTGAAAAGCACAATCTTTATTTATAAAATACATTATACGAGTAATATCACGGCTTTTCTCTTTTTGGCTTTTAATCGTAAAAATTATATAATTTCCCTAGTCTTTGTAATTGTCCTAGTGATAGTTTTTCTAGTTTTGCTGTAGAATAATCTTCTATGCTATCTAGTCTTATATGTTCCCATTCTATATGAGAATATAAATAAGATATAATTTCTTCTTTTTCGCCTTTTTGACTTTTACCTTTTTCTATCATTGTGTCTATTTTCACATCAGGTGCGTTCACAATACCTATAACCGCACTTTGTGGCTCTTTGCTTCGTATTGTAATCATAGCGAGTAATCTCTTTTGCTCGTTTCTAATTTCAATATCTAACCATTTTCCCCCCTGTCCTTTACTAGCTCTTTCACTTGTTGTTGTTGCATATAGTTTCATATAATTTTATTTTGTTATTATTTTAATAATAACCGTAACACAACCCGTGTAATGTATTCTATAATATATTGTCCCTCTTTTTTGATAATGTTATGTGTATTTTTTAATTGATAATTATTTTTAATAAATGTGTTGTTATTGTGCCAATATAGAAGTTATCTACTGGATATTGCCCGCTCAAAGTCCAAGCTGTAAAGCACAGCATATCAATAATTAAAACCGTTACAACTACCCAGCCCGCTATTTTTAATGTTTTCATTTGTTATTTACTAACTCTTCTAAAAAGTTATTGCAATTTTGGTAATGTATTTCTGTTGGATGTATATTTTCTATTCTCTCATAGACATCTGCGTCCATTTTATCAACTAAATTAAACTTACAATACCCTGTGGCATTGGGATAATTTATATCAAACCACGCTTTTAAAGCCATTTTTTGTGTTTTTGTTAATGTTCTCATAATATAATTTTATTTATTCAGCCCACACATAACACTACCAGAAAAGAGAAACAATATTTTTTATATAGAACACTTTTATCTGCCGAGTATTTTGGCTCTAATTATTTAATAATTTGGCTCTATACTTCTTACTTCTTATACACCGCTTCAATAAATTTCTGCCTATTAAAACGGGGATTTTTTTGCTCAAACACTTCCGCAAGCGTCATCGCTATATCGTGTATTACATTCTGTGGTATTTTTTCCCCGCAATAATTGCAAGCCGATATATTTATTGCATTTGCTATTAATACATAATCTTTTTTAGTCATTGTGGTATTTTTTACTTTTTAGGTATTCTAGTAATGCTGATATTGCAATAATGCGACTACTACCATAAGCAAACGCTGACCCATAATCTGCTCTATAATGTTTATCACTTATATAATTTATTGTCATTTTATATTCCCTCAACCCAGCAGAGAAAAGCATTCTATATAATTTTATTATGTTATCAAAGTTCTTTTATTGACCTCACAATACCAGACAGACGCTTTACAAGCCGATACTATTTTATTAAATATATAACTCATAAGATATAAATTAAATATCTTATTATGTTATGTTTTTAGCTTATGTTCCCGTTCTATCCAGTATTGTGATGTCAACTTATTTCTAATAAGAGTATATTCTTTATTATTCTATATGTCAATAGATAACTGTGGATAACTAATAGATAATATTATTATAATATAACTGTTGTTGTTTGTCAACTTCGCCGACTCTTATTAGTATTAGCTTTAGCTAATTCAATATTATGTTTGTTTCAAATTATAGAAAATAGCAAGATTATATTTGTTAGGAGGTTGCTCTCTTTCTTGTCGCTCGCCTGCTGGCTCGCTTGACCAACACCAGTCCCGAAAAAGACATTTTAGGTAGTGGGACTTTTACTTTGTGTTAATTTTGTGTTATGGAGGATACCCTAACATAATTATACTATTCTAGGACAAACCTTTTATTATTCTTATTTAATTATAGGACATTTATATTCAGGAATGGTGTAGCTCTCCGTGTCTTTCTATGACAAAGTTTATATTTAGTGGAGTATTCTCCAGAATAAGAATGGATTTGTCTAAGATTTGAGCTTATATTCAGTGTATGGCGTCTATTTAGAGGCGACGCACCCCAGCTCTTTATTCGTGGCTGTCCCTAATCCCATCTAGTTCACTACGGTACGAGTACAATTAGGATTTATACCGTGTGTGTCTTGAACCATATACCTAGGTCACTATGCCCATATATGGCTTCTGTCTTTAATTCACCAGGACAGAGCTGACTGGCTTAGACCTATAGCGAGGTTTGGTATCAGACCTTGATTACCTACTCGCGCTACTCCTCTCCATTCTTTTCTTTGCGGTTGACTCCGCATTGTTCAGACATATGCTTATTGGAACTATTTTCGGCATTATGTCGTCTATAATTAAAAAACCCTTAGAGTGGGGGTCAACAAGATTTCTCTTGCTCACCTGCCCTCTAAAGGTTCTTTGAAACTTTATTCGCAGGTAACCCACTCACCAGACAAACTGGTATCTAAATAATATCAATTTATAAAAAAGGAGTCAAGGTGTACCTGTGGATAACTTTTATTGGTGGAATATTTGATTTTTGTGTGGTATAGTATGGAGAATATGGAAAAAGAAACTAAAGTAGTAGAGAAGAAAAAATATGTTGACCCCGTAGGTCTTGCAATTTATAAAGATGGATTTGAAAAATATCAACGCCTCGCTGAATATAGCGACTTGCTTCCTTCTTTTAAAGATTTTTATTACGAGAGAAAAAAAGTAAATAATAAGGAGAGTGCTACTAGTATTCTTCGCGTCTTTAACTCTGAAGTGTGTTTATCTTTAAATAGAAAATTTCATCCCGATATAGATAGGGTTCGAGGATGGCGTAAGAAATGGGATTTAGATTTAATTCAAGTGACAGGGGAACTAGACTACGAAGTTACGGAGAAACGAAATATAAATCAAATTATTAAAACCCGTGAGGGGAGGGAAGTAGATAATGGGGAGTTAGAACACGGCATTAAAACTCTTGGAGGAGAGTTACTAAATGACGCGATGCAAATGTTACGTAATGACCAAGAGCTTGAAGAGATTTATGATAGTGATGAGTTGATGAAGCGACGTAGTTACATTATTAATGTATTCTCACACGCCACGAAACTCGTACACGGCAAAGCTGCACTTTTACTTAAAGCAAGTGCGGAGAAACGAGACACAGCAAGTTTTTTGATGAATCTTTTATCACGAGCTACTGCTGGAAAAGTAACAGAGGATGAAGTAATTATTCTTAAGAGCGCTTATGCGCCAAAACCGCAAGGTTACCCAAAACAAAATGAACCACAATCAGTTTAGTTTTGATAGCGTTGCTAAAGAGTTTTTATCAAGCACAATGGACAACGAATCAAAACTTCGTTTCATTGAACTTTTAGAAGATGAGTGTAAAGGGCGGGAGGATATTATTTATTTCTCTGAAAAACTATTAGGTGTTCCATTAAATTCATATCAAAAAAAATGGTTGACTCGTACTACGACTCCACGTAAAGAGTGGTTAGAAAAATTCGGGGATGCGATTGAAGACATCGGTGGATTTCTTTTTGGAAGTAATATTTCTTCTATTGGAAATCAGTCTGGTAAAACAGTTGGTATCGCTATTAAACATATTTATTTTAATAAATATAAAATCGGGATGGACTTAGAATGGAATTTAATCAACACTGCATATTATGCAACATTAAATATTTCTCCTCATAGTCGTCAGACTAGAGCTTGTTATCAGCATATTAAAGATATTTTAAGTGGGCAATTTATTATTGATGAAAATGGAAAGAAGAGATTGAATGTACTCTCGCCTTTAATGAAAGATTTTATTGTTGGAGATAATGTTAATTTAGGAGAGATTCGATTTGCAAATAAGTCGATGATGTATTCAGTACCAACAGGACAAGACCAAGCGTCTTCTCTTGCGGGGGCACAGTTTGGATATATTTCTTACGATGAATGTTCGCAGTCGCTTCACTTGAAAGAAGAGTTAGGTGCTAAGATTCTTTCTCGTTTAATTAAGTATGGTTGTTGTCTTGATTTAATTGCTACTCCAGAAGTTGATTCTCCAAGTCATCAATATTATTTTCATATTGTTCGAATGGGTCTTAAAGGAATAGAAGGTTGGTGGGCACTTACTAATATGGGTATGGATGATAATGAGTTTATTCCAAAAGAACAGAGAGAAAGAGCGAAGGCAAGTCTTTTGGCGACAGATAAAAAACGTTATCGTCAAGTTGTTAAAGGAGAGTTTATAACATCTGGAAAACGTTTCTTTGATTCAAGCGAAATTGAGAATCTTTGGAAGTTGCCAAGCAAAAGAGATTCAAGAAGATATGGAAAATATCTTTTAATTGCTGACTGGGGGTTCTCGGATAGTGGGGATGAGTCCGTCTTTATGATACTTGACTATACAAATTTTCACCTTGATGGTAAAATAGATTTAGTTAATCACGAATCTATCAAAGGGGGTTCTCCGCAGATGCAATTTTCTCTTCTTCGTACTTTATATGAACAATATACGTGGTATGATGAAGATGGAGTAACAGAACATCCACCAACTTTTTTAACAGATGCTCAAGGTCTTGGTGGAATAGTGATAAAAAAACTTTTAGTATTATTAAAACCACGAAGTTTCGAGATTGATAAAGATGAAGCACTATTTCTTTTAAAAGGAGCTATGTCTAAAGGGAGAGATTATGTTGAATCTGAAATAGATGGTGCTATAATTGAAAAGAATCCAGATTATGGAATAGTTCGTTCTTATTATATTGATGAGTTGAATGAACAATTGGGAAGTTATCATATTGAAGATAAAAAATTAACCACAGATTATGTAATGACACTAATGATGGGAGTATCTTATGTTTTAAAAAAGATGCCAAAGGTTGATTTGAAAAAAGTAAATTTTAATCCATTACGGGGATATGAAATATCTATCGGGAGACCAAATTTAGGTCGTCAATCACAACATCCTAATTTAGTAAGATAAAAAAATGGGACTACTTGCACTAATAAAAGGAGAACAGGGAGGAGGGGAAACAAGTCCTCGTGCTTTGGAGTTGGCAAAAGAAATTACTGCATTAGAGGGGACTATCAGACAAGATTGGACAAGAAGAGTTTATGGGGATGGCACATATAGTGGTTATCAAACCTTAAGGGATTTTTATAAAGGCAAACAGTGGAGTTTCAGAAAAGAAGGTGGTGGGACAATGCGTACCTATAACTATGTTTTTACTATTGTAGAAAATATGACAGCGTTTCTCACGAACGAACCACCACAAATTTCCAGCCCTGCAAGAAATGTAACTGACCCTATAGAACGAAGTCTCGCGGAAGGACGAACAAAACTATTAGATGCGATTCACGAAGATAATGCGTTGTCGTTAGTTTTTCAACGAGCCGTTCGCGGAGGTTCCATTACTGGTGATGCGTTTATTTTCGGGGCTATTCCAACTTTCAAAACAAAAGAAGATGGAACTAAAGTATTTGACCGTATCCGCTATTGGAACATCGAGAAACCAGAGAATATTCAAGTGCTTTGGAAGGATGAGAATTTTAATGAGATAGATGGGTTTATAAAGAAATATCGTATTTCAGTTGAATCAGCTAAAAGACTTTTTAAACAAGAATTGAAGGATAAAAACTTTCATATTCAAGCGGATTTTGATGTAGAGAATCCTAGTGTCACACAAGTGACTGAAGTACCAATGGTAACAGTCAAAGAAGTGTGGTTGGAAGATGAATATCTTTTAATGTTTGGTAACACCAACAAGCCAGTGCATTACCTCGAACATAAGTGGGGATTCGTACCTTTGCAATATGTTCCTAATATTCATTTACCTGGTGAACCAAAAGGCACATCAGATATAGAACACGAACTTGACCCACAACAGGAATATAATGAAAGAGCTTCTGATATAGCAGATATTATTAAAGAGATTGCACGACCCGCATATTGGGGAAAAAATCTTGATAATCTTACAGAAGTTCGCAGTGGACAAATTGTCATATATCAAGTTGGTGATGATGGAGATATTCAAGCGATGCCAAAGAGTGGAAATACTGCTCCTTTAGAGACATATCTTAATGACCGAAAGAATGACATTATTGCGCTTTCTGGTTTGAACCAAGTACTCTATCCTGGAACACAAACATTGCAAGCTACTGGACGTGCATTGTCTGTAATTATGCAAGGGGTAAATAATAAAGTTTCATTAAGGAAAGAATGGTGGATAAGAGCTTTTAAAGAATTAAATAAATCAATTTTGTTTCACGCGGAAAACCATATACCCAATGCAAAGATTTTGATTGGTGGTTTTTATAAGTCAGATGTGTTTATTTCTTCAGTGTTATTGCGTTCAGTGTCTGATGAAATTACAAAGTTCCAAGCTAAAGCTCAATCTCTGACAACAACTCAAAAGAATATTGGTATTTCAAATCCATCTGAAGAACAAAAGTTAATGAAAGAGGAATTACAAGACCCTATATTGGCGACTGAAATATCTAAGCAACCTGGATTATTACATCAGGTTTTGGCAGAGAGAATTGCCCAAATGAATCAAGCAACTGGGGGTGGAGTAACTGGTGCTGGAATGGGGGGAATAAATGGTCAACCTCCACCACTTACAAATTCAGAAGAAGAAGCTGAAGGAATACCTCCTGCTGCTGGAGTTTCCTCACCTGTAACTCAAAGAGGAGCGATTGCTGGAGCTGCCGCGCGAGCGGGCGGAGTAGCCGTTAAGCCAAAATAATTATATGGCAAAAAATATAGAACAAAAATTTAGTATAGACTTAGGAGGAGTAGTGGAAAATTCCATTATGGCTGTTAAAGCTATACGAAGAAGTGAGCAAGCGCGTAAAGAATCGGAGTTTCAAAGAGCTATTGCGAATGGGCTTTCTTACGACGAGCAGATTAAAATGCGCGAAAAACAACTTATAGATGAAAAATCATCTTATCTTTCAGATGATGACTATATTTTTTCTTTAGAAAAATCTATAACTGACACAAAGAAGTTAAATCGTTTCACTAAGTATAGAACTAAATATACTGAAACTTTTACTGACTTAGTATCTGGAAGAATAAATGAACAAAGGTATTTAGATGTTCTTAAAGCTCAACTTACTGGAATTATTGACTCTGATTTAACTTTAGAGATTCAAAAAAATATTACTTCAGCTGAAGAAGGATTAAAAGCATACAATGATACAATATTATCCAATAAAGTTAAATTGGCTAAATATGATGGTTCTGTGCAAACTCTTGCCTCTATGGTTTCACAAATAACAATTGCTCGCACTAATGCTCTGATAAATAATAATGAAGATGAAGTGACAGCATATGATGAAACGCTTGCTTCACTTAATTCTCAACTTTCTAGTGTGAAAATAGAAGATGCTATGTTGGATTTTCAAGCCAAGAGCGAAACTAGAGGTACAAATGCTTTAGAAAAATTAGAATTTATGAATGAGCAGATTCGTTCCGCAGACCCAAATTCTCCGATTAGAATTGCTGATGGTAGTGGTGGGGCTAAAACATATTCATCAGCTCAAGCATTTTGGACAACCACTAGAGATAACTACTTATCTAGCTCATTCTTTAAAGAGCTTGAAATAAATATAAATAATAATGTAGCGGCGAATACGAAGGCAGCTGGAATTCCACAAGTGGTGATTGATAATGTAGTTAAAACATTCAATGACCTAAAATCAAAACCAGAACTTGCTCCATTTCTACCTCAACTTGAGGCTAATCAAAATATAGTAACAAATGATTTGGTTGGTAAATTTGCTAATCGATGGATTGAGGCTTCTGGGATAACGGGTGATTTTGCTCAAGCGAGTGCACAAATTGCAGCAGCTGGAACTAGATATGGTGTAGATGTAGTTTCCTTTGTGGAAAATCTTTCTGGAAAAGCGGCAAGTCTTGTTGAGGGGGGGGAAGAAAAAGTAGTTGCTGAACAGCCTGCGTTCCAAGCAGAAACGATAGAACCTAAGCCAATTGAAACCACTACACCAACTACACCAGTAACGTCAACTCAACCAGTAAATACTAGGGTAGTTAGACAAGGAGACACTCTTTCGGGTATTGCTTCGGAAGCAGGTATTGATTTGAATAAACTTATTGAACTTAACCCTCAATTTACAGACCGACCTGATGTGATAAGACCAGGTGAGACAGTGAATCTTCAAAAGACAGGGCAAACCCCTACTCCTGCGACACCAACTCCAATAGCTCCAACTCCACAAAAACCTATAATCCAAACTATAACACCTCCTTCAACTACCACTCCTCCAGTTACTCCTCCTGTGACACCTACCACCCCAACACAATATACTGGAACTAGCATAGTTGATTTTCTTAAATTACAGAATAAAGATAGCTCCTTCGCAAGTCGAGCGAAGTTGGCTGTTGAAAAAGGAATTACGAATTAGAGGAGAAGAAAAACAGAACGAAGAATTACTTAAACTTTTAAGAGGATAAAAATATGGCACAAATAACATTACAAGCTAGAGCTTTCAGAGGAGCACCAAAGTCAACAAGTAATGCAAAAAATATTGCTGATTTGATAGTGGCTAAGTCAACAAATGAGGCTGGAAAAGTTACCAATCCAGAAGTCTATCAAACTGCGATTGAACTCTTGAAAGGTGGAAGGGAAGTTGAGGAGCTAGATATAGATATACAAAAGAAGATTGCTGGATATGAAAATGATTTTAAATCTTTAAATAATAAAAAAGCAAATGCAAAAAGAAGCGTTGATGATTTTAGGAGACTTCAAGATTCAATACAATTTAATGACCTTGATGTAGAGTTTAGAAATCCATTTACTTTACTAGAAAGCACTATCCTTGAAAATGATAGGATTCTTTTAGAGGTGCTTGATGCTATTGAAAGTAAATCTGCCAACGATGAAGACGTTGAAAGTTTACAGAATTATGCTAATGAATTAGGTCAAACAATTGACGATTTAGATGATTTTCGTAGGCAGGTAGTTAATCAGGAATTTACTCCTGGCAAAAAAACATTTGATACATTTACTTATGTTCTTAATTCTGACCCAGACGGTCAAGGAATAAAGGGAGCAACAATTATACCTACTAGATTATTGCCTAAAGGATACCAACGTACCAACGAATCTTTCTCATTAAATGGTGCATATATTCCCGTTGCTATTCCTACTGTTGTTGATAAAAAAGGTAAAGTGTATGGCTCTATTGGCGGGCAAATATATAAAGCATCAGATTCAAAAAATCCATTACGTTATCGCTCTGATAAACCTGGAGTATTTGATTTATCAAACCAAACAACTTATTCAAAAAAACCTTCAGGCATTTCAAAAGGAGTATATGTTCAAGGAACAGTAGATTATGATGAAGACGGGAATCCGATAACTGGAATCTTAAAGAGAGGAGATGATGGAAAATTATACAGTATTGATAGCGATACTTTTGAACAATTAAAAACAAATCCTTTCGAAAGTCAAAAGTTGGAAGGATATATTGAAACTCTAAATGCTAAAGACTTTAATGATGCATACAATAAATCAGAACCATTAAAATATAAACCACTTGAAGCTGGACGAGCAGAAACATTTAACCGTTATCAAGAAGAAGCTACTCAAGCTCAAGCTGAAGCCGACCGTTTGCAAAATATGGGATTCTTTTCAAAATTTAGAGAGAGTGCTGAACGTGGACGAACTAGAGTAAATCGTCAAACTCCTCCAAGAGAACCAGTAATTAGTGAATCTACTCCAGATATTATAGAGCAGGGTAAAACTTTCTTCCAAAAAGCGAAAGAAGGGGTTAGTGGATTCTTTAGTCAACGAACATAATTATGGCAGAACTAACACAAACAATCTTAGACGCACGAGAACGTAGAGCGATGCAATATGAGCAAGAACCGTTAGCTCCTGTCGTACCTCAAGAAGACCTAAAGGCTTTTGGTGTTTCGATTACTCCATTTTCAGAAGATAAATCTTTAGCACGTAGGTCTGGTGAAGATGTCGCTTTACTTGGTCAAGGATTGACTGTTGGTTTAGGGCAAGTAGCTGCGGGGTTGACTGGATTCGGCACAAAAGAAGAAGACGAGTTTTGGTCTCCAAAGAAGTCAGTTGAAACAGTTGGTGAATTAGGAGGTGCAGTAGTTCAAAGTTTTAAGGATTTAGGTACTTCTCAATATTATAAAGAACATCCTCTTTTAGCTGGACTTGACTTGGTTTTAACTGGAGCTTCAATTGCTTCTTTTGGGGCTGGATTTTTAGTGAAAGCTCCCATTATGGCTGCTATAAAAGGTGCGATGAAGGTTGGAGTAAAACAAGGGATAAAGGGGGCAGTTGTAGAAAGTGCATTACGAACAGGAATAAAAATTGGAGGCAAACAATTAACTGGAGGGTCTTTAGGACACGCGGTTGAAGTTGGAATAGCTAAAAATAATTTAGGGATAGTAAGAGAAACAGCCATAAGACTTTTGAAGAAAAAAGGAGTTGTTGGAGAATCTGCTGATATGGTAGCAGATACGTTAGTAAAAAATTTAGAAAAATCTCTTGCAAGAAATCAAACTAGAAATAAGATATTGACTCGAATCGGACATCCATTAGCGTCAACAATTACTGGTGTAAAAATAGGAGCTAGCACAATTCGCTCGGCTGTTTTTGGAGCTGAAGAAGCGAGTGGTGTTGGAATTAAATTTACTTCCAAAGTGGTTGGAGAAAATCCAGAAGCGTTTATTGGAATGGAACGATGGGCTGGACAACAAGTAGTGCAAGAAGGACTGGAGAATACTCCAAAGAACAGGGCGTTACAAATGTCTAAATGGGAGGCAGAAAATCCTAGTTTTAATGTTCTTTCTCCAGAGCAAAAAGCAGCACATTTTGCGAATTACGCTGATGCTACACAATCAGGTAAACTACTTTCCGCTTATACTGATACGGCTGGGGTAGTAGTTAAGGCAGTTGACCAGAACACTGTTGATGCAATGGTACGAACTGTTAAAGATGCTCCAGATGGAGAGGACTTTATTAAAATGTTAAAAGAGAATGGCTTTGAAAAAGAACTTCGTTTTAACGAAGAAGAAATTAAAATTGCATTAGCTGGAGATACTTCTAAAAAAGCTGTTATAAAGCAAATTAAGAATTTATCTAATACAGGAACGACAATTAAGTTTAGAACCCTATCATCAAAAGAGTCGGCATTGCTTAAAGATATTAGTGATAGGGGATATAGATTTGGGTATGCTCCAAAAAATAAGGAAATTATTTTTGCGGAAAAGGTGGCGGAAGGCGTTGGGGAGGTTTCTGAATTTGAAATTGGTGCTACTTCCTTTAAAGGAAGAACTGTATCGTCAATTGCAGAAACTAAATCTTATTATAATAGTCCTCGTGCAAAAGGATTTGAAAAATCTTTAACAGAATTAGGTGAATCTAATAATGTAAAAATACAAAGTGTGGAAAAGTCTGGTGGGTTGTGGGAAGGAAAATTAGAACCAAGTTTTTTAATAAAGGCTAAAGGTAAAATTGAAGATATAGTTACTTATCTTGGAGAAACTCAAGCTAAAATAAGAGGTAAGCAAGATGCTTTTGTAGCATTTAAGGCGGGAGCTGGTTCTGGTGCAAAATATACTTTTGTTGTCAATAACACAGACTTAGCGATTAAAGAAACCACCAAAGCTGGTATTAAAGGAGCAACAGCTATTGACGGCAAAAATTTATTAGTATATGATGTAGATAGTAGTTTAGTCTCACAAATTAAAAAGGTTTCTGAAGCATTAAAAATTAAACCAACAAAAACAAATGGTACAGTCAAATTTATCGAAAGAGCAGAATACGAAGCAGCATCCGCAAGAAGAGGAGGGAGAGTGGGAGATATTAGCGAAGTTGCCGCAGGACGCGGACGAGGAGTAATATCTGAACAATCTCTAGTTGTTACTCGTACTTTAGCCCAACAAAGAAACAGGCAGTTTCTTAATTTTATAAAAAACATCGGACTCTCTTCAGAGGGAGTTCCCGTTACTCTTCCGATGTATCAATACGCCCAAAATTTTAGTCAACATCTTTTAGGTTCTTTTGCTGAAAAATATGGAGGTAGAATTAAATTAACTTTAAAAGATACTTCAACAAAAATATATTTACCTATTGATAAAGTGTATGATTGGTTTGAGAAAAATATAGATACTGTTGTTTTGTTACGAGAAAAAGGTGTATTTAGTTTTGTTAAAAATTTAAAGACACACGCGATATTTGATTTAGAGGTAACAGATTTTAGAAATCTTGGTCTCTCTAAAGAAATGGCACAAGATTTAACAATGATTGCTAGAAAGTCGCGTAGAGAAATATCCGCTTCTGCAATTGGAGCTGGGGAAAAAATTGTTAATTATTTAAGAACAGGGAATAATCCATTAAGTAAAGCATTTAATACCTTTATCAACACAGCTAATGTAGGTAGATATACTTATTCTCCATTCTTTATTTTTCAGACATTTTTTGAGACAAATATAAACGCATCTTTAATGTTGAAAAATCCTTTATTTATACCTGGGGTGGGAGGTGTCGCAAAGAAGACGGTTGCTACTGCAGATTGGTTTACTAAAAAAGTAAATGCACAGAGGATGATAAAATGGACAGAAAATGCTAAGTCATATATAAATGATATTATCGGAAAACCAACTTCTAGGGAAGAAATACTTTTTCACAAAACCATTGCAAAAAACTTTGGAACAGAGTTTGAACAAACTTCTTTTACCACTGCGAGTCAAATGGAGAGGTATGCCGTTAGAGGAGAAACTGAATTAGATAAACTAGGGAAACTTCCTGGTATTAAAGAGGTCAGAGCCTTTGAGGCAGATAGACAAAGAAGAAATATTTTAGCTCAAACTGTTGGAGCTTCAATGCAAAAGACCAGTACACAGTTTGGAAAAGGTCTTGCTAAAAGATTCGGGATGACTCTTGAAGAAGCTCTTGATTATGATTTTGTTGATGGTAAGCAAGTATTTAAAAATCCAGAAGTTGTAAAGTTGATGAGAGAACAGTTGCAAACATTACTTCATTATAAAGATGGGATGTTGACTTCTCCACTTATTAAAACAATGAATGTTATATTTTTCCCTATGAGATTTCAAATGAAAGCAATGGATATAACTGCAAAATGGTATGGCTCATTAAGTCCTGTTTCAAGAATTATTGTTGCCAATAACTGGATTCACTTCGCGCAATGGACTGGAACAGATGAAGGTAAAGAATGGAGAAGAACAAACAAAAATACTTTCTTTAGAGTTTTAGAATATTCAACTGCATATGCTCAAGTTGGAGATGCTATTGATGCGGTGACACGAGGAAATCTGTTTGGCGGAAATGCTGGGCTTATTGGTGGTGTGCCATTTGGTTTTATTGTAGAAATTGCTAGGAATCTTGGCTATTTCCCAGATGACCCCGAACAATATAATCCTAAAACGGGAGAGCGTTTTGAAAAAGAAGTTGCTGTTCAAGGAGCTACTTTGGCTCAAGTCACTCAATCAATTGAAGAGATAGTTGGACAAATGATGCCAGGGACTCCTATATATACACTTTCGGGAGGTTTGTTTTCTGGTAGTCTTAGAAGTTTCGTTCAACGTGGTCTTATTAGACCATTGGCGGGTATTGGAAGACAAATATGGACAGGAGAAGATATAACTGAAGGTAAGAAAGAAATTGAACGTGATTTTGAGTATGTGCCATTAGACGAATAATATTATGGAACCATTAGGATTTAATTTAGAGATGTGGAATAATTTGGGGATATGGGCATTAGTGTTTTCCCCATTTGGTATAGGAATTATTATTTTTATATGGTATTTAAAAGATTAAATTTATAGATTATCCACAAGCCCTTGATATCTGTCCTTTTTAGAGTTCATCATTTTTGTGTTTGTTGATAAATTTTAGAAAGTTTGTAATTGTGTCCAAATCTGATTTCAGATTTTCTCGTATAAATTTTTGGGAAAGTTTGTAAAGTCTTATTATTGAAATCGGCATTCTTTTATTTTTTGTTTTCATTATATTTTATAGATAAAACTAAATCATTATTTACTTCTGCAATCATATTTTTTTTACAACGACCACAAAAAAACCTAATTGTTGATATATCAGAAATACGATTGTTTCTTTTGTTAAGCCATAATAGTGACTTCATATTATGTCCTAAGAAGAAACAAAAAGACGTCTTAATTATTTGAATTATTTTTGTCATATTGAGAGTGTATCATATGTATTAAAATAATGCAAGTAGAATTATCCACACCCCCTATAAACCTTGTTGACAAACATTATTCGTGGTATATTAAAAGCAGTAATCAAAAGTTTGGATTAGTCATCCAGCTTGAAAATTTAATTAAGAATTATTTTATGGAAAATGCAGCCACCCCTGCGGCAACTCCAACTGAAACTCCAGTTGTGCCAGCAGCCACCCCTGCGGTGAACCCAACAGAGTCGGTCACTCTGTCTAAAGAGCAACACGACCAATTAGCCAGAGATGCAGCTCGCGCGTCGAGTAATCAACGTAAAGCTGACCTTTGGGATAGGCAGAATAAAGGTAGTCACTTCAAGCCTTCTGTTCCAACCACTCCCCCAACCTCGGAAGAGATTGCGGACAGAGCGGCGGCAGAAGACCGAAAAGCTGAACGAGGTTTGCTTGCTTTAGCAGCTGACCCTGCTCTTCGAGAAGTTCTCGATGCAGACCCTACTCTTCGTGGCTTATTAACATCTAATCCGTTAGCTGTTCTTCCAATGTTTGCATCAGATGCTTTAGATGCTGAAGATGCGATTTCTTTGGTAAAGGAAGCGCTTGTAGCTCGGAAGAAACCTTCAACGCCTCCTGCAACACCGCCTACGCCTCCTGTTACACCGCCTGTTGGTGGGGTCAATCCCAACGATGAGCCAGTGAATGCAGAAGTAGAAGCGGCTCGCAAAAATCCCAATACTGAACGCGCAGTCGCAGGAATGATTGGCGCAAGACTTCGTGGATTTAAGAAATAATTTTCTAGTCGGAATTCTTTTATAAGTTAAAATTAGAAAAATTTATGGCATTAGCAACAAGTACCCCATTGGCAAGTTACGACCAATCAGCGGGTGAGTTTTTAGATTTAAGTAACGAGTTAGCAGAAATTATCCGAAGGGATAATACTTCATTTTTGAGTCGTATAGGTATCAGTGGAGAAGCCACAGAAACCACCCACTCTTGGATGGAGGATTCTCTTAACGGTAATACCGTTACCCTTGATGAATCGGGTTTTGATTCGTCCGAGACTGATATGACTCTCGTTTCTACGTCTATCGTTCGTGTCGGTTCCTTGCTTAGAAATACCTCGGAGGCTGGTAAGACCGAGGTTGTCCAGGTCACTTCTGTTGACTCTGCGACTGTGCTTACTATTGTTCGTGGTTATGGCTCTACTACTGGTGAAGCTCATTCCACAGGTTCCACTTGGGCTGTTATCAATCCTAATCAAGAAGGTCAAGATCCCCCATCAGATGCAAGTAAAGTTAGAACAAAAGTTTCTAACTATACCCAAATCTTCCAATATGGAATCAACGTATCTCATACGATGCGTTCTGTATTGCAAGCTGGTGTAGCTGATGAGTTCACTTTCCAAGTTGCTCGAAGACTTATGGAAGCAATGAGGGAATTGGATATGGCTCTTATCCTCGGTATTAAATCTGCCTCAGCTGGTTCAGACACAGTATATCGTTCAATGGGCGGTATCATTGAGTTTGCTAATCAGTCAACAGGTAATTTAACTACCACTTCTGAAGCTCTTTCTCTTTCTGTTGTAAATGCAATGGCAAAGCAGATTTGGGATGATGGAGGTTATCCAAATTTTATTCTTGTAGGTGGTAAGCAAAAGAAAGTAATTTCTACTTTCGACCAATCTGCAAGACGTTCAGTATATGATTCTACTGTTGCTGGTTATGTGGTTGATAGAGTTCTCTCTGACCTCGGCTTTGTGCTTGATGTCATTGTTGACCCTTGGATGCCAGATGACACAGCGATTGTCGGTGACTTGAATAAGATTCGAGTTATGCCTCTTAGAAATTCAGCAATGAGAGCAGAAGACCTCGCTAAAACTGGTGCTGCCTTTAAAGCTCAGATTTACGGTGAATATACTGCTGAGTTCCGAAATGCGATTCAGAGTCTAGCCCATCACAATAACTTAACTTAGTTATTAGCTCTCTCGATGGCTCTCTGCTTTAAGTAGAGCCATCTCCCTAAAGGGAGTCGAACTTTATGGGATAATCTAAAATCAAAATCTACTTTTATGGCAATTACACGAAGTCAAACAACATTTGGTAAAGAGATGCCATCATTTGACCAAGGGAAACCTGGTTATGATCGTCTTGTAAATAGTCTTAAGTCTGATGACTTGCATCCAAATACAATTCAGATTGCAGAAGTTGCGGTAACAGCGGCAGAAATGCTTGCCCTTCGCGCGACTCCCAAGACTCTTGTTGCCGCGCCTGGTGCTGGATATGTTCTCGAATTTATTAGTGCTTTATTTATCTATGATTATGCGGCTGCCTTTGTTGAGACAGACGACAATATAGACATAAAATACACTGATACTTCTGGAGCAATAGTAAGTACCGAGCTTGATGCAACAGGTTTACTTGATGCAACTTCTGACCAAATTAGAACCTTAAAGCCGATTGTGACTGACTTAACACCAGTCGCAAACGCTCTTCTTTGTCTTCACAATAGTGGAAACGGAGAATGGACAGGCACTGGTTCTCCTTGTCGAGTAAAGGTCGCTTACAGAGTCCACGCAACTGGTCTTTAGACCTTAGTCTGGATTTACTCTACTTCTTTTTTAAAGAGGTGGGGATAAGTCCAGAACTTGCTTTATAAAAAATGATATAATAAAAAACATATGGCAACATCTTTACCAATTTCAGCGACAAAAAGTTATTTTCTTTCTATAAAGAACACTTTGATTAAAGGTGTAACTCTTGCTGCTGCCGCTGCTACTTCTGTTCTTGAAGTGTTTGATGGCGCGATTGATTCAATTGCGACTTTTACTATTATAGATGGAGGTTCTAGTTATGCGGTCGGAGATCTTGTGACTCTTGCTACTGGAGAAAATGGCAGTATTGATGGACGTGCTGTACTTCGTGTGACACAGATTGATGATCATTCACCTTCTTCTTCAATCTCTAATTCACCTTCTAGTTCACTTTCTTCTTCGCCTTCTTCTTCTACTTCACCGTCAAGTTCTGCTTCACCATCAACTTCTCTTTCTACTTCTATATCTAGTAGTATATCTACTTCTCCATCTTCTTCAGTTTCACCTTCAAGTTCTGTGTCGCCCTCGACTTCGATTTCAAGTTCTCCCTCTCCTTCCGCATCTCCATCAACTTCAATTTCTGCCTCTCCTTCAACAAGTATTTCTTCTTCCATATCTTCGTCTATTTCAAGTTCGATTTCTAGTTCACCTTCAACTTCAGTTTCTTCATCTCCAAGCGCTTCGCTTTCTCCATCAGTTGGAGCAGGTAGAGTTACTGGTGCAGAAGTCATAACTGCAGGTGGCGGATATACTGCAACTAATACTTATGCTGTAGCTTCTACTACTGGAAGTGGAACAGGGGCAACCTTTAAAGTTGATACTGTTACTGATGCAGGGACTTCAATTGCTAAACTTCAATCAGTTGCAAATGAATCAGCATCTCCTCTTAGTGTTCCTGATGGTATTCTTTCAACTAAAGGTATTAGTGTACGTATTAGCGGAACTTCTGCAAAAGGACATTTAATTTACGAGTAAATCTACTCATTTTAGAGACAAATCTACTCATTTAATAGTTATCCACAGGAAGCGCTTGTTGCGCTTTTTGTGTTTATGGTGTATGATATTAAGAGCCAATGATTAGACGTTGTAAAAAATGTAAAAAAGAACTTCAGCAAAGAATACGTAAATATTCGACAGGATATTGTCAGTCGTGTCGTCTAAAATTATTCCCCCCTGCACTTGGTAAAAAGCGACCAGATGTAATGGTTTCTTCATCAAAAATATGAAAAATAAATTACTTAGTTGTATATTGCCAGGTTATAAAGATCCTCTTATTTGGAAAACAGCCCAATCTATTTTAGACAATGCGGTTGGTGAAGTTGAAATCATTTGTGTTCTTGATGGATATTACCCGTCATCAGAAGAAATTATTGATGACCCCAGAGTTAAAATTTTACATTTGGGGAAGAATCGGGGGATGCGCGGAGCTATCAATGCTGGCGTGGCTATTTCGAAAGGAGAATATATTATGCGGGCGGATTGTCATTGCACATTTGCTAAAGGATTTGATAAAGTGATTCTTGATACCATAGAAGATAATTGGATAGTCACCCCGACTAGATATTTTCTCGACCCTATCAAATGGAAAAGAATGAATTTACCACCAGTTAATTTTGCCAAACTTGTTATTAAAGGAGGAAAATTTACTGCTGAAAATTGGAAGGAAAGAGATGAAGAAATGAAAGATGTGATTATAGGTGAAACTATGGGGATGCAAGGAAGTTGCTGGTTTATGAAGAAGTCGTGGTGGGATAAAGTTATTGGTGAATTACAGACTGAAGGATATGGTAATTTAATTCAAGATTCCCACGAAATGATATTTAAGACTTGGAAAGCTGGAGGTAAAATGATGCTTAATAAAAATACGTGGCATTCACATAAGCATAGAAGTTTTCCTAGAACTCATAATAATGGAGCTCCAGAGAACCCAGCGAACTGCCAAGATGGATATAAATACGCTTTAGATATATGGTCAGATTATTATTATAATGAAATAGTACCAAAATGGAAAATATAAAACGTGTGTGTCTTACTGGAATAGCGGGAAGTATAGGAGTTCACACTCTTTCCCAAATAATGAAAAATACCGACTGGGAAGTTGTTGGCATAGCTTCTTTTAAACATCGAGGTTGGTCTGATAGATTAGTTCAGCATTTCAAAGTGCATCCAGATGACGTAAAAAGAACGACGATTATTACTCACGATTTGTCTGCCCCTTTTTCAGAGATGACAAAAAAGAAAATTGGGAAAATAGACTACATTATAAATATGGCTTCTCTTTCAGATGTGGAAGCAAGCATACAAAATCCCGTTCCTTTTATAGAAAACAATATAGCAGTGATTTTAAATATACTTGAGTTTGCGCGGGAAGTTAAACCAGAAGTTTTTATACAGATTTCTACAGATGAAGTTATGGGTGCAATTTCTAAAAATTCATCTGGTCATAAGGAATGGGATGCTATTATTCCATCTAATCCATATAGTGCGTCAAAGGCGTGCCAAGAAGCTATTGCTATTTCTTATTGGCGTTCTTACGGTGTTCCGCTTATCATCACAAATACAATGAATAATTTTGGTGAAATGCAAAGTGCTTCTAAATATCCAGTTATGATTCAAAAGGCGTTAATGAAGGATGAAGAAATTACGATTCACGCAAGTGAGAACGGAGAGCTTGGTTCACGGTTTTATATTCATTCACAAAATTTTGCTAATGCTCTTCTCTTTATTTTAAAGAATTATCCACCTCATATACACGAACCAGAGAAAGTTGATAAACCAGATAGATATAATATCTCAGGTGATAAACAATTAAACAATCTTGAATTAGCACAATTGATTGCCAAGTTGATGAATAAAGAATTAAAGTATAAAATAATAAATTTTCATTCTAAGCGTTCAGGACACGACCTTCATTACGGACTCGATAGTACAAAATTAAAAGAACTTGGGTGGAAATCTCCTGTCGATTTTGAGGAGAGTCTTAAAAATGTAATCAAGTGGCAAATCGCTCACGAAGAATGGATAAAATAATATGAAAGGATTTACAGCGGGTACATTAGATTTATTACATACTGGACATCTTCTTATGTTGAAAGAATGTAAGGCTCAATGTGATTTTTTAGTGGTAGGGCTTCAAACTGATCCCACCTTAGATAGACCAGAAAAAAATAAACCTGTTGAAACTGTAGAGGAACGGATGATTAGACTTCAAGGATGCAGATATGTGGATAAAATTATAACGTATGATACAGAAGCTGATTTGTATAATTTACTTAAAGAGTTAAAACCAGATGTGCGTTTTGTTGGTGAAGATTGGAAAGACAAACATTTTACTGGAGATGATTTGCCAATTAAAGTGATATTTAATTCCAGGACACATAACTATTCATCAAGTAATTTAAAGAAACGTATTTATGAACAAGAAAAGGGAAAAAAAGAATGATTTGACTTGTCTATTTTTGACGGTCAACAAGGTACCTTGGATGGAATATCATAATAAAATGATGCTTGAAGCTATCGGAGATTATCCACTCATCACCATCTCCCGCGAGCCAATGGACTTACCTGGGATTCAGTTGCGCCAGACAGAAGAACAATCTCACGATAATCTTTTTAAACAGATGTTAAGGGGCGCCAAAGTAGCTACTACTGATTACATAGCAATGGTTGAAGACGATATGTTATATAGTCGTGACCATTTTAATCTTCGTCCACCACTTGATACTTTTGGATATAATTGGAACAGATGGTCATTATTTACTTTCGGAGAGCCCACATATTCATTTAAAAGAAGGTTTTGCCAAGGAGCAAGCATTCTACCAAGATTAGAGATGATTGATGCCATACAAGAGCGTGTGGATAAGTGGGGCACGATACCGCATTACTTAAATGGAGAGATTGGATATAATAAGGTCGATAGGAACCTGGGAGTAAAAGAAAGAAAATCAATGGTTCTTTATTCTAAGATTCCCTTAGTTCAAATACACCATACATATGGAACGCCAGGGTTAGGAAGAAGGAATCCAGAACCAGGAGATACGGTTGACCTCTCTGTGCGCCCCACACGCAAGCGTATGGGAATGATACGCGCTTATGAAATCGACCATTGGGGAAGGTCAGAAGAATTAATTAAAAATTTCAAATGAAAAACACCAAACTTAAATTGATGGGCAAAAATCATAGTGATGAACTTTATACTCCCGAAATCGCTTTTGATATTTTGAAACAATATATCCCTAAGGATAAAGTAATTTTTGAGTGCGCGGTTGGTTCTGGAAAGTTAATGAGACAAATGGTTTCTAATAAATATGAAGTCGTAAGTTCTGATGACTTTTTTAATGACTTCCCGAAGTATGATATCTTAATAACAAATCCACCTTTTTCATTGAAAGATAAATTTTTAACAGAAGCATATAAACGTGGAAAACCATTTGCTATTTTACTTCCAATTACTAGCTTAGAAGGTCTTAAAAGACAAGAACTCTATAAAAAAAATGGGATACAAATACTTTTTCCGAAGAAGAGAATAGATTTTAATGGAAAGAAAGCGCCGTGGTTTTATTGTGCTTGGTTTTGTTGGAAATTAAATTTACCAGATATTCTTAATTTTATATGAACCACGACATCACTGCCATATTTTTAACACAAAATGAAGTCCCAGATAAATGGATGGAATTTCATAATAAATGTTTATTGGAGGCTGTGGATAACTCTCCTATAATTATAATGTCCAGAAAGCCAATGACTATTGGCTCTAATAGCATAAATATATTACAAGATAAACCAAAGAGTTTGTCAAACATTTATTGGCAACTTCTTCGTGCGTGCAAGGAGGCGACGACAGACTACATTGCGGTGGTAGAAGATGATACACTTTATTCCAAAGAGCATTTTCAATATCGCCCAGCTAAAAATAAGATTGGTTATAATATGAATCACTGGTCGCTTTTTACTTGGGGGGAACCGATATATAGTTGGCGTAATCGTCGAGGTAATTATTCTATGTTGGCATATAGGAAACTGGTAATCGAAGCGCTTGAAGAAAGATTTGCAAAATATCCAAATGGAACTCCAGACAATATTACAGGTGAAATTGGAAGAGGAATGGTTGAACGAAATATGGGAATCACTTTAAGAGAAGTCGAAGAATTTGAAACGACAGTCGCTATTATAAACTTTAATCACGCTAATGCTTCTGACACTTTACAGTTGAGGCAACGTAAAAGTCTCGGAGAAATCCGATGCTATGATGTGCCACACTGGAGGAAGGCAAAAGATTTAGTGAAAAAATTTTATGAAATATGATGATATAGACAAAGCACATTTAACAAAAGAATACACCACGCATATGACTATGCTTATTAAAGTTTTATTGATAAGCAAAGGGGATGTGGTTGAATGTGGTGGAGGTATTTTTAGTACCCCACTGCTTCATTGGTTATGCAAGATGCAAAATCGCAAACTAATTACTTACGAAACCGAACCATCATATTACAAGTTTGAAAAGAAGTTTCAGAATCCTGGACATAAAGTAATATTCGTGGAAAATTGGGATGATATAGATACCAAGACTCATCGAGGTGTGGTCTTCATTGACCATCATCCATCAGAGCGAAGAATGGTCGAGACTTTGCGTTTCAAAGATACAGCAGATTTTATTATCATTCACGACACTGAAAGACAAAGCAGAGAATACAATAAAGAAGAAGTATTTGACCAGTTTAAATATCGTTATGATTGGAAAGATTGTAAGCCGTGGACGAGTGTGTTTTCTAATACTAAAGATTTATCAAAATTGTTCTTTTAATTGTTCTTTAAATAAATAAGTTATGAAAGTATTTGTCTGTATTCCTAAACAATGTGTTCAATGCAAGGAGCCAGTAAAAGTTAAAGAAATTCTTGATGATGATAAGAAAAAAACAATCATCAGTGAATGTAAAAACTGTGAGGTTCAAATGATTGACACATACGAGAAGTAGAAAAAATCTGACGGGGGACAGAAACATTCCCCCATTTTTTTTAATTATATGTCAGCAACACAATTAAGTATTTTAATACCAGCTCGCAATGAAGAGTTCTTGAGTAAAACAATTGAGGATATTCTTGCGAACATAGAAGCTGACACTGAAGTCATTGCGGTTTTAGATGGCGCGTGGGCGAATCCACCAGTTGCTCAACATCCACGAGTAAATGTAATCTATTTACCAGAATCTATTGGACAACGCGCCGCAACAAATTTGGCGTGCAGATTAAGCAAAGCTAAATACATAATGAAAGTTGATGCCCATTGCGCATTCGATAAAGGTTTCGATAGAATACTCATTGAAAATATGAAAGATGACTGGACGACTGTGCCCACGATGAGGAACCTCCACGCATTTGATTGGCTCTGCAAATGTGGTTTTTCTCATTACCAAGATAAAGGTTCTACCTGTCCTGAATGTAATGGTAAAATGGAAAAAGAAATGATTTGGCAACCGCGTCGAGGCACTAGGAATTATTCTTATTGTTTTGATTCAGAACCTCACTTCCAATATTTTGGTTCTTTTAGTAAGCGTCCAGAAGGACAAGGTGAATTGACTGAAACGATGTCACTTCAAGGTTCGTGCTTTATATTAACTCGTAAGAAATATTGGGAGCTTGACATTTGTGATGAATCGTTTGGTAGTTGGGGTTCACAAGGAATTGAGGTGGCTGTCAAGACTTGGCTTTCTGGGGGAAGAGTGATAGTCAATCATAAGACTTGGTATGCCCATATGTTTCGAACTAAGGCGCAGAATGGCTTCGGTTTTCCTTATCAGCTTTCTGGACGACAAGTAGATGGCGCTAAAAAAGCTGTCAGAGATTTGTTTTTTAATAATAAATGGGACAAAGCTATTCACCCCCTTTCTTGGCTTATAGAGAAATTTTCTCCTATACCTGGTTGGGATGACAAAGCCCTAGCGGAATTGAAAAAAAGTGATACAATATAGGGAATGGAAGAGAACGAGAAAAAACTCCAAAAATATCGTATAGACGAAAATATCGTTTTCGGTATTAAGTGGTTCAAGAAATATCAAAGCCGACTACTTTGGTTTCTAAATAATCCTTTTACAAAAAGATGGTTTCGTTGGTGTTTAAGAATAAGAAAATTTGATTGTCCGATAGATGAAAAAATAATTGGTATTTTACCTAATAATTTTACCTTTGCGGAAAAGTTGGTTTGGATTCCTGGTAAAAAAGGATTACATATACAAAAAACCACTGATTTTCGTGGACACGATAAATATTCCAAACGCCTTTATTATGCCTTCAAACCTTTATGGTATCTTCTTCACGCTTTTGACTGGGCTTTAATGGATAGAGTAGAAGCATTAGCAAAATTGAGTTTTGGGTTTTCTACTTTGACAGTTTATCCTGATGCTAACCCAGAAACATCTACCGTTGATGGGAATGTTCTTGATAGTCTCAATAACCTAACTTGGGCAAACTTAATCCTTGAGCCAGGGTCAGGTTTTAATGATGATGTTGCACAGACCGTATTTTTATATATAAAGGCTTCTACAACAAGCAACCAATGGGAAGAACTTTATAGAGCGATATTTTTATTTGATACTTCTGCTTTAACAGTAAATGCTACAATCAGTGTCGCAGTTTTATCTTTAAAAGGAAATTATAAAGATGATGCTTTAGCAATCGCTCCTGATGCTAATATTTATTCTTCAGCTCCAGCCAGTAATACTGCCTTAGCGGCAGGAGATTTTGACAGCTTAGGTTCTACACCTTTTGCGACTGCCATTACTTATGCTAATTTTTCAGATATTGCTTATAACGATTTTACTCTTAATGCTAACGGAATCACTAATATAAGTAAAACAGGGATTAGTAAGTTCGGAGCTAGAAATGCTAATTATGATGTTGCTGCCGTAGCTCCTACTTGGACATCAGGAGCTGATTCACAGAGAAATATAGATTATGCTGATGTAGCAGGCACTACTTCTGACCCTAAATTAGTTGTGACTTATACAATTTCTTCTATATCAAGTTCAATAAGTTCTTCGATTTCAACTTCCCCATCAACCTCAATATCGAGTAGTATCTCAACCTCTCCTTCAATTTCAATTTCTTCTTCAATTTCCACTTCACCATCTCCCTCACCATCTCCTTCAACATCTATAAGTTCCTCTATCTCCACATCTCCTTCTAGTAGTATTTCAACATCTCCTTCAACAAGTATCTCTTCTTCAATTTCCACCTCACTGTCCACCTCTATAAGTTCCTCAATTAGTACCTCTCCCTCTTCTTCAATTTCTAGTTCTCCCTCTCCTTCACCATCACCATCCACTTCAATTTCTAGTTCACCTAGTTCAAGTATTTCAACTTCACCTTCGAGTAGTATTTCTTCTTCAATCTCAACTTCTCCATCTTCGAGTATAAGTCCTTCCACTTCCATTTCAAGTTCAATTTCTTCTTCCATATCAAGTAGTATCTCTTCTTCTATATCTACCTCACTGTCATCTTCAGTTTCTCCATCTACTTCAATCTCTAGTTCTATTTCTTCTTCTCCTTCTTCCTCAATTTCTACTTCTATTTCTACTTCTATTTCTTCATCAGTTTCTCCTTCAACCTCAATATCCAGTTCTCCCTCAACTTCGATTTCAACATCACCATCAAGTAGTATTTCAAGCAGTATTTCCACTTCGCTGTCAAGTTCAATCTCCAGTTCCCCCTCAATCTCCCCCTCATCTTCCCCAAGTTTCAGTCCTTCCGCTTCTGTTTCGACATCTCCTTCATCATCTGTTTCAACCTCACCATCATCTTCTCAATCACCTTCCACTTCAGTTTCTACATCAATCTCTAGTTCAATTTCCACTTCACCTTCAACCTCAATTTCCACTTCTCCATCAACCAGTATTTCATCATCATTATCAACCTCAATAAGTAGTTCAATTTCAACTTCAATCTCAAGTAGTATTTCTTCTAGTCGTTCTTCGTCTGTTTCCCCATCCACTTCTATCTCCAGTTCACCTTCAACTTCTCCTTCACCATCAGCACCAATAGGTATTATCTTAGGTAGAAATAATGACACGGGTATATTAGTCGGTACTCGTTTATTAAGAAAATAATATGATATAATAACTTTATGCTTTACTCAGCGTTAATTACACAATTAAGAAATCAAGTTGGTGACACACGCAGAAGAACACACGTGGATTTTACAGGAGATGGTACAACGACTATTTTTCAATTACCTACAGATACTTTTCCAGTTCTCGACCAATCGGGAACATATATTTTAAAAGTGGCTGGTACTACTCAAACAGAAACCACGAATTACACTTTAGATAAGGATGCTGGAACTATTGTTTTCGTGACCACAGCTCCGACAAATGGTCAAGCCGTCACTTGGGATGCTAGCGCAGTTTATTTAACAGACCAGAATTGGCTGGATATTATCAATGCGGTTATTTATTCAATGGGCGATGATTTTTGGAAAGAATTTATCGATACTTCAAATTTCACAGCTACAGCAAATATGCTTTCACTCTCGTTAGTTGCATCACAGCCGAATGCAATCGCAGTCTATGAATTTCAACGACGTACAGCAACTACGGAAGACTGGGATCCAGTAGAAAATGACGTAAATTGGAGATATGATAGAGATAATAATGTCATCTATATTGGTATTCGCGATGCTTTTACTTTGACGGGAGAACTTCTTCGGATTCGCGGATTGAAAAAATATACAATCGGTACAGCAGTCACAGACACTTTAGATGTACAAGATAAATTCCTCACGATTATTGAGTATGGTTGTGTTGCACGCTACTGGCGTTGGAGGTATAAGAGTGTAGTCGAACTCGTTTCAAAGATGTCTCAAGAAACATCACGTACTCCGCTTCAAGAGTTAATAATGCTCTCAGACCGTTTTGACCGCCTCTACGAAATTGATAAAGGGAAATTGAAGCCAGGCAAGCCTGCCCATATTATACCGCCGTATAAAAATGGAGGGGGGAGACCATAATTAAGTTAATTATTATTAAAAAATAAAATTATGAAAAAAACATTTAAACAATTAGTGGAAATTGACTCAATTATAGGAAATATGTATGAAAAAAATGATAAGTTAGAATTGTCTAAATTTGGATATGCCTATAAAAGATTTGCAGAAAAAAATTATTATCCGCATTTAAAAGAATATCAACAAAAAATACAAGATGCGCGAATTGATAAAGCATTAGAAGATTCTGAAACAAAAGCTATAATTACAGATAAAGAAAATCCAAGAGGATATAAGTATAATAAAGAAGGATTAAAAAATCTCATAAAAGAAGAAAATAGATTATCTGATGAATGGGATATTAAAGAATTTGAAATTGAATCATTTTATTGTAAAGAGGAAAACCTGCCCGAATTGTCGGACGAGCAGAGAGAAAAATTAACAGGTATTCTAATTAAATAATATATGGCAGACCAAAAGATTACTGAGCTTACGGCTCACACAACTATAATAGATACGGATGTTATACCAATTGTTGATATTACTGCTGGAACTACAAAAAAAACAACTATATCAACTTTAAAAACTACATTTTGGACTAATCCAATTATTGTTGGAACTTTTACTGCTGCACTTTTGATCGGTGGAACAGCTGTCGGTTCAAACATAACTTACAAATCCACTACTGGAATTGGAACTACCGCAGGTATCGCTCATCAATGGACAGGCGGAACTGACGGAGCTACTGTTATTGCCACAATGTTGAATAACGGCAACGTCGGCATCGGGACGACGAGTCCTGGTTCGATATTAGCTTTAGGCGGAACCGCAGCGAGAATATTCGGTATGGATAGAAACACCACGGCGGCCACAGCGGGTCAAGGTTTTACCATTTCAAGCGGTGGAGCGATAGCGGGAACAGCGGACTTGGCGGGAGGAGATTTAACACTTAAATCTGGAACTTCCACGGGAACTGGTTCATCGGCAATTCATTTCTATACAGCGTCCGCAGGTTCAACAGGCACGGCTGATAACGCTCCTACGGAAAAAGTCACGATATTAAATTCCGGCAACGTCGGCATCGGGACGACGAGCCCAAACGCACAACTGCAGGTTCGAACCGACGATACTCATGGCTCTGTACGCATCGGGGGCGGCAACGGAGCCAGCAACCACCGGTTGTTTATCCAGGCAGACCCGTCGAATGCATATATCGACTCATATGGTGGCGACACCTATAACCCGCTGAAGATTGAGGCGAGCCCGCTGCTGTTGAACGCAAGTTCCGGCGGCAACGTCGGCATCGGGACGACGAGTCCAACAGCCGTGCTTCATTTGAAAGCAGGGACAGCCACTGCCTCTACCGCACCCTTAAAATTTACTTCAGGAACACTGAATACTACGGCTGAAGCTGGAGCAGTAGAGTTTTTGACTGATGATTATTTTGCCACTATAACAACAGGAGCGGCTCGCAAGGCATTTATCCTAGATGACGGAGTCAGATTAACTTCAGGTAAAATACCTGTGGCTACTACTAATGGAAGATTGATTAATGTAACTCCACAAACTGAACTGACTGATGAATTGACTTCAATAACTCATACAGCTCCAGGAACACCTGATTACGCTATTCAAGATTTAGTTCAAAATACTGGTTTCGGTTTTGTTACAAAAGATGAAGGTAATACTGCTTTGTCTGTAATAGCAAATCTACAGGCAAGAGTAAATGAATTAGAAATCAAATTGGTCGCACTTGGATTATTAGCAGATGCAGATTAAAAAATCATTAAATAAATATATGAAATACAATATAAATAGATACGAAAAAAATAGAGACCACAATGGAAACATTACATCAATTTTCATCGCAGTTTCAATTAACAACGAAACAGAAGGCACTTATTACGAGCACTGGCTCACAGAAAAAGAGCAAGATTTAGTTTTATTAGATGAAGCAAATCTAAAACCAATTCTTACAGAGTGTTACGCACAAGCAGAGTTAAAATTAGAAAATGAAGTGGCTACAAGACCAATGTCTATAATTAGACCTTTAGAAGAAGAAGGTAAAAAAGAACAGTTAGAAGTACTCGTGAAAGTAAAAGATATAGCAGATAAAAAAACAGCTATTCTTGCTGAAAAACAAGAAAAAGAAAATTTAATTATAAAGTAATGGAAGAACAAAAATGGCAAGTTACCTTCTTAAAGAAGATAATTCAAAGATTCTACAAGAAGACTCTGGTGGTATTTTATTAGAGCCAGTTTCTTCTCCTTCATCTTCAGTTTCATCTTCAATAAGTTCGAGTCTTTCATCTTCTATTTCAAGCTCTATTAGTTCTTCTGTTTCACCTTCTTCTTCTGTCTCTAGTTCAATTTCATCTTCAATTTCTTCATCACTAAGTACGTCAATTTCTGATTCTCCATCATCTAGTCCATCTTTTTCTCCTTCATCTTCAGTTTCATCTTCAATAAGTTCGAGTACAAGTCCAAGCACTTCAGTAAGTTCATCTATAAGTTTATCTCCTTCTAGTAGTATCTCAAGTTCAATTTCTATTTCACCGAGTTCTTCACCTAGTTTAAGTCGGTCTTCAAGTGTTTCTGAAAGTCCTTCAACCTCTCGAAGTTCATCTATTTCTTCTAGTCCTTCTATTTCTATTTCTTCTAGTATTTCAAGTTCAGTATCTCCAAGTACCTCAATATCTTCTTCAATTTCTATTTCGTCTTCAAGTTCTTCATCTAGCTCAATTTCTTCCAGTATTTCAAGTTCAATTTCTATAAGTATCTCATTTTCTGTTTCTCCAAGCACATCAATAAGTAGTTCTATCTCTCCTTCATCAAGTATAAGTATATCTATTTCTAGTAGTGTTAGCCCGTCTAGTAGTATTTCTCCAAGCACATCTATATCTCCTTCTCCCTCTTTTGCTCCTCCAAGTCGTATGACTGGAACAGTGAAACTTCATTTAGGAACAAAACTTTATAAACATCCTTGGGATAACAAACGGCATCGTTAATGGTATAATAAACATATGAGTTATGTAACAGGGGGAATAAAATCAAAATTTCACATTGGACTTGATGGAGTTGGACTTTTGCTTCAAGGCGCTCCAGACCGTTTAGCATATCAGATGCAACAAGCTCCTATTTATGGCAATCGTTTTGCCCAAGGAGACCGAAGTTATAATGACTTTTCTAAGTGGTGGTATTTTGCTCAAACTGATTGGTTGGGTGGATTCAAAGATACAGTTTCGTGGGCGGATGACGCAAAGTATTTTTTCTCAACAAATATAGATACATTTTCAGAACCTGGCGTTATAAAATTATTATCTGGGTTAGTTTCTGAAAATGATTTTGCGGAAGAAATTTGGTGTGGTTCATATGAAAATGTAGCGGGAACTTCTTTTCCTTATATTGGTACGGAAGACGGTGCTGACTCAAAACCAAGACTTTATAGAAAAAATGCAGGAACTTGGAGTGATATTATTTCTGCTTATATTCCAACATCTGCTGAATGGATAGCCGATGCAATGGCACATAAAAGCAAACTTTGGGTAATTTCTGTTGGTAGTGCTGCTGCTACAACTTTTGCAATTTTTAAGTGTGATGCAGATGGGACAAATCAAGTTGATTATACTGCGGCAATTGCTACAGCAATGGGATGGACAGCTGTAACTGGAGGAACAGCAATTGCTAGTGATGGAAATATTCTTTACGTGGCAGTACAACAATCTGGGTCAAGTAAATTTGGTATTGTAAAAACAGCAGATGGAGGCACTAATTGGACAAGTGTTGTCTCATTTACTACTGAAGATATTATTGCTTCAATGACACTAATTGGAGGAAAAATTTTCTATTTAATTGAAAGAACAGGAGCTTATGAATTTAGACAATTTACTATTAGTGATTCTATTGATATTTCAATACAAACATTTACCGCAACATTTTCAACTGTCGCGGCGAGTTCTTCTTGTTCACGCCGACTGATACATTCATTTCAGGGTAAAGTAATTGTAGTTATTCCAAACGATGAAATTTGGGCTTATACTATTTCAAGTTCTTTATTAACCAGATTATTGAAAATTGATACTTATAAAGATACCACCTTGGCAGCTATCGGAGGCGAATCTTCTTGGTCTATCGGAGTGATTGACGTATATCAATTAAAAGGAGGAATCTTCCACGATAATAAATTGTGGTTTGGAAATTTAATGTATGACGGAACCTATTTTTATAACACAAAAAAGAATTTTAGTGATACCGCCAATAAATTCGCCATTCCTGTTTTCAGCAACGGAACAAGTATGTATTGGTTATCCGATGCTGATTTAAGTATTTTATATGTGGACAGCGGATATAAAGGTACAGCTGATAAAAACTATATTCTTTTTAATAACTATGACATTGTTTCAAAAGTTGATAAATTGCTTTATTCCACAACTATTCTTTTCAAGCCATTAGTAAGTGGACAAAAAATAGCAATTGAATACTTCACTGGTGAATTGGCTGCTGATTCCACTTTTACAGCCCTTGGCAATGTAAATTTCACCGATGACGGAGGAACAATTAGAGATAAAACTTTCCTATTTCCAACCGCCACCACCTTTAAAAAATTATGGCTTAAAATCAAATTGGAGGGCGATGCTACTACTACCCCAACTCTTGCTGATGTTATTACTGAATATCTGCCAATGCCAAACAATACAAAATTATGGAATCTTAATATAAATTGCGGAGATGAAGTCAAACGTTTAGATGGAGGATTAGTTGAAACAACTGGACGCGAATTGAAAGGACGTTTAGAGCGTGCTTGGTGGACAAAGAGTGTCCTTGATTTTCAAGACGTTGATTATGCAACTACCTTATTAAACGGAACTTTGACTGCTGTTGCAACCACTATTACAGTAGATTCCACCGCTGATTTTCCAGAACAAGGTAGGCTTCGCGTTGATGATGAAGAAATTACTTATACTGGCAAAACCCCAACCACATTTACTGGATGTACTCGCGGTATTCGTGATACGAGAGCCATTGCTCACAGTAATGATGCAGTTATAAATAATGCTTATAAGGTCATTTTAACAGACATTTCAGCGCGGATTCCTATTGCTTTAGAAGATAGAGAATTGGAATACACAATAGGCTTGAGCCTTAGAGAAGTTTAAGTTATAATAATTATATGCCACTTACAAACAACCAAGACATTCCAGAGAAACCAAGACAAGCTTCAGAACCTTGGACTATTAAAAAACTCTTTCCTTTTAAGGCAACTGTTTCTGCTTTGACTAAAAGTTTCACAAATTCTTTTGATATTTTACTATGCTTTTTAGTTTTAATTATTGGGGTATCTGAATTGATAGGAAATAAAATTTCTTGGATGCTATATATTTTAACAACATTTATATTAGTAGCTTCTTTAATACAAAGAAAAGAATTTTATTTAAAAGAAAAAATTAAAAAGAAAAAATGAATAAAGACGAATTACAAAACATCATACAAAAAGCCATAAAAGAAGCACATATTTCTGGTATTCAATCTGGTAAAAAAGAGACATCTGGTTTAGTAGATGATATAATTAAAAGAATAGAACCAGCAGTAGAAAAATCTATTGATAAATATGTCAATGGAAGAATATCAGTTATTTCTCAAAAATTAGATGATTACATAATATCTGATTTAAAATGGAAAGAGACCGCTGACCCTGTAATAGAAATGGGACAAAATGTTTCTGGTTTTGGGAAAGTATCTTTATACATTTTAGGATTTTTAGCAGCAGTAGCAGGTGCTATACTAGCTTTTACAAGTATATTCAAACAAAAATGAAAAACAAAAAATACAAAAGAACAACTAAAGTATCTTCAAGGGGAAGAAAAAACGAGGTTTATTATTTAATGAAAATAAAATGAAATTACATTTAGAACTGCCTTTAAAATTTTGGGGAATAAACCAAGCATTTGGTAAGAATTTTAATTCTTTTTATAAAGAAATGGGACTGTTGGGACATAATGGGATAGATTTTTGGGCACCAGATTCTACAGAAGTATATGCAACTCACGATGGTAGGGTCACTTTTACTGGATATGATGGAGCGGGGGGTTTGGGAGTTGTGATACGAACTACAGAACTATTTGATTATGGGAACGAACAAGTATATTACAAGAGTATATATTGGCACCTAAAAAAAGACACAATAAAAATAACTGGTGGACAAACAGTCAAAGCTGGTGACCTTATTGCTCTTGCAGACAATACAGGGAGAAGCACAGGGGCACACCTACACTTTGGACTAAAACCAATAATGAAAGGAGAAGAAGATTGGGTATGGTATAATTTTGAACCTGAAAATGGCTACAATGGGGCGATTGACCCTATGCCTTATTTTGATAGATATTATTTTTCAAAACCAATGAGATTTGGAGATAAAAATAATGATGTTGGAGAATTGCAAAAGTGGTTAAATAAAATTCAAAATGCAAACTTAGTTGTTGATAATAAATTTGGAAAATTGACAAAAGCATCGGTGATAAAATTCCAATTATCTCATTCTTTAGTCGGGGATGGGATTGTTGGTGTAAAAACATTATCAGATTTAAACAGGTAATACTATGGAAACATTTACTTGGAAAAAAGAATTAAAAAGTTTTCTTATAACATTCGCAGTAGGATTCGCGATGGTGCTTTACGACCAATTAGATACCCTTAATTTAGATTCTTTATCCGACGGGGCATTGCTTGGAGTAATATTTGGAGGTGTGCGTGCTGGGTTCAAGAGAGTAGTGGAACTTTTCATTTCAATTTATTCTAAAAAATAATAAAGGGTTACTCTTTAATAATTTTAATGGTGCGACCTAATTTTTCACAGATTTGTTTTAATGTCATTTCCTCTACTTCTTCGTCAATTTTTATGCCAGTAATTTTCTCAAAAATATAAGCATCAAAATTAAGTAGGGTTTTGAAGAAGTTTTTATCTTCTTGTTTCATTTCAGACCACATTTTTTTCCAAGCATCTTGATAAGATAGAGTTTTAAGTAATCCGCCTAGTTGTTTTGCAGTGGTTGTTTGTTCGTCTTTATCTAAATCTTTATATTCTACCCATTTAGCTACTGGAAGTTTGAAGTTTTTAGCATTTAAGTATTTAATTTGGGTATTATATTCTTCTTCTGTGATTGGCTTATTAAACATCATTAGATTTTTTTGATAACCAATACCTTTGCTTTCATATTTCCCTTCTCCTAAACAAAATATCATTTTCTCGGACATCCTAAGATTTTTCGAGTAATAGCAGTAATCGCAGGAATAGCAGTAATCGCAGGAATAGCAGGAATCGCAGGAATTGCAGGAATAGCAGAAATCGCAGGAATAGCAGAAATAGCAGGAATTGCAGGAATTGCAGTAATTGCAGTAATCGCAGGAATAGCAGTAATCGCAGGAATTGCAGTAATTGCAGGAATCTAAATTAGTTGAGTTTTTATTTTTTTCTGACATAGTTTTTATATTATTTACTTATAATTTACGAAGTTAACCATTTATCACAGCGTTCTAAAGCGTTTTGTT
>ERZ1292623.651-Hain-H51-01um-R1-651-length-36135-cov-8_pt1 | contig 36135 bp, 45 predicted proteins | sample MGYA00564398_ERZ1292623 | MGnify/ENA primary metagenome ERZ1292623 (study PRJEB36523, sample SAMEA6512633) | groundwater metagenome | collected 2019-01-07 | study: AquaDiva: Metagenomics assemblies of 32 groundwater samples
TGTTGCTCCTGTTGCTGTTGCTGAGCCTGTTGCTGTTGCTGCTCCTGTTGCTGCTCCTGTTGTTCCTCCTGCTGTTGCACCTCTTAAATCAGTAGGCGCCACAGTCGATCTTCCAAAAACTACCGAAGAAGATCCCATCCCTGTAAAGGAGCCTCCGGCCTGGTTGGCTTATTATCGTCCGCAGAACAGCTTGATTGTAAGCCTCGCGAGTTTCTGTCTGCCCGGCATCGTTTACAACTTGGAAAAATGGTCGACGATTGATTGCGAGTACATCCGTTGTCTGAAGTTCGACGTTCCAGGTGGTCTTCCGCCGCAGGAGTGCCAGCGAGATCATTCGTATCAGAAGTGCAAGTTTGTGACAGGTGAGATCTTCAACGCCATCCCTTACACGGCAGTCTATCAGGGTATGATGACGGAAGTGAAGAACGTCATTTCAAGTCCGTATGCATTAGCGACGTTGGTCGTAGCCATGTTCCCGTGTGATACATTGAAGTCTTCAGGTTCAGGCTTCTGTAGGCTTCCGAATGCCTTGAAGTTCATCAATAAGATTTTGTCCGTAATTCGAGATACGAAGGCAGTGGCTTCCTCGTTTAAGGGGTTGAAGGATAATTTCAAGAAGGAGTCGTTCTGCGATACCGTCTTGAACGCCAAGGTGCCGGATTACTTGAAAGTTCCTCCTGACTTAAGGGATCCTAGTTTCTCCGGCTACATTCAGGATGTGGGCCAGGCCAATGGAAAGGGTGGTTTGACAGATGCTCAAGGAAATGCATATGTAATGAATACACCTGAGCAAAACGAGAATATAGAACGAAATAATCTCGTCGAGCAAATTGGGCAGATCGATACACAATTGAAAAATTTGCCTAGTTTGGATACTGTTCTGAAGGATGAATTAATTGGGAAGAAAACTGCACTCGTTGATCAAATGAACCAAATGGAAGCGATTGAACGCGTACGTCAGGTGCAACAATCAGCTAGCTCTGGTACTCCGCCGGCTGCCGATGCAAAAAATCCCCCCACAGCAACCACTCCTCCTGCACAGCGAGACTTGCTCTTCAAGAAGGGTATTGTGGTCTATATCAGCAATAAAGCCTATCGCTTGAATCAAGATGCAAAGCTAAGTGAGATTCAGGCAGCCATTCAAAACTCAAAGACGTCTGAGCAGAAAGCCTTAGAAGATGCCAAGGCAAATGTGAAGAAGTTAGAATCTGAGAAGAAGCCAAAAGAAGAGATTGAAGCGGCTAAGACTGAAGCCAAGAAACTAGAAGAGCCTGCAAAGAAGGCGAATGAGAAAGAGAGTAAAGAAAAGAGTAAAGAGCTAGAGGTCGCACGTAAGGCTGCAGAGAAGCAAGTAGCTGACTTGAAAGCAGTTGAGAAGGGTGCTAAAGAAGGTGTGAAAGCACAAGAAGATTTGGTGGATAAGCAACAAAAAGCGTTAGATGCGGTAAAGAGGAAGGTGCCACCTGATCAAGCCGAAATAGACAAAGCTAAAACTGAGCTGGATCGGGCTAAGGAAGATCTCATAGCGGTGAAGACTGGCGCGACGAACGCAGAAAAAGGTCGTAAAGCTGCAGAGAAGGAAAAGAAGAAAACCGTAAGTTACGGTCCGCTTACCCCAGAGGGTCATTTCACTTTCGCTCAGTTCCGGGCGGCGATGTCTATGGCAAGGGACGCTTACTATACGTCTAGTATGATGTTCCCGAAGTTTGATTGGTGGGGTTACACGAGTTACGTGGATAAGTATCTGAATAACGGTGTCTTTAACTTGCAGGGTTACGCAGAAAGTAAAATCTGCTTAGACACGCAGGGTTCGTGGAAGCGGGGCAGTATGGGCAGTCAAGCGGTTCTAGTGAAGGATCCAAATACGAATGTGCAGATTCCGGGTGCGCATGTGGAAGGAGATGGCAACAAGGAGGCTCAGTTGAGGGAGTCGGATCCAGTTGTTTATGATTATGTGGTTACGGCAGGTGTGAAGAAGTTCAAGGGAGGCAGCCTGTCTTTGGATGTTGCTATTTACAGCGGTGGTCAAGAGAAGGTGTTGGGTTCTTTCTCATTGAATGATACCAAGTCATCCTTTGCAGCTGCAGGCGCGAGTGCTTTGAAGTTCAACAGCACTCAAATATTCGACAAGGTCTGCATCAAGTTTAAGAGCAGTAATCTGAAAGACTTCTTCGATGAAGTAAGAGTAGACAACCAAAACAGATTGTGCAACTTCGTCTCCATCCAAGGCATGTCAAGAACCACCAAATAAAGTCTGTATAGTGGTTCTTGAGCCGCTCAGAAAGGTCATGTCTTTCTGGCGCACAAAAATGCATAGCGTTTTTGACGATTCCAGATTCCATTTAGACATAAGTGGCCTTGGCCACCTAGAGTGTTGGAATCTGTTATTCCCAAGCCCGGTCAATTGCCGAATAAGTGAATTTGAGTTTTCTTTGCCATAAAGTTTATATATACAAACACATTACAATTGAATTACTATGGTAATGGAAACATTGCAGATCCGTCTGAGTAAGGGCTTAAGGGATAGGATTGATGCCTTCGTGAAGACAGGGATTTATGCGAATCGTTCAGACGTAGTTCGGGATGCAGTAAGGAGGTTGGTATGGAATCAGGAAGTAGGGACGGTTCCATTTAAGGGCTCAGGTGTTAAGTTAGTTAGACAGGCTAGAGATAAGTTATCCAAAGAGCCAGTTGATTTGAATGAGCTAAACAAGCTATAGTTCCTCAGGTCTTTTTGCTACCACTCCATATTTCGGTGCCGTTTCAATCAGTTTTCGATCTCGCGTTACAAGAACAGCACAAACTTTTTTTGAGTATAGCAAATGTAAAATATCATAGAAGCTGATGCATCTTTTCCATTGCCGTTCAACCGCTCTGGGGTGTTGGATGTTTTCCTTTGTTAAAAACAGTCGTTTGTGATTTTCGGATCGAACTAGTTTCTCTCGTTTTTGTAAAAATGCCTTTTCACCGAGTATGAATCTAAGCTCTTTTAAAATATTTCCAGAATAGTAAAAAACAGTGTCTTCTGTATTATATTTTTCGAAAAATTCTTGCGCCCATTTCCAGTAAGGTGCCCCTGATCGGCCAGTTTCTTTTTGCCATAAATTGAGATAAATGCAAGTGTCAACATAAAATAGTTTAGGCATGTCAAGAAGAAAAAGAACTCCTTTAATAATTCGAACAAGGAAAAATCAGTTATTTTACGCTTTTTTCGGAATAAACACGGTTCGAACGAAAACCTTCCGCCTTTATCGTAAAGCCTTCAGGAAAGGTTTTTAAACAAGGAATCGTGAAAAGGAAGGATGAGTTACGAGCGCCTGGTCAATTTTAAGGAAATCATCAAGATAGAAAGCTTTGATTATGTCTGCGATGCAGGCCATATTCGTGACATGGGCGATATGATTGACTTATTGGTTTCAGAAAAAGAGGGGCAGAAATGCCGGGAAGTTTTGTCCGTGTACATAGATCGGTTGATGAGTTTCTATTTCGGATTGGATCCAAAGGATGTTCCGGATTTGACCATCGGATTTGAAACAGCAAGGAGCGTGTTAGTTCAGGCATTTAAGCTCTTTGCAGAGTCGTTGGAAAAGCGTAGGCTCATATCCCAGAACAAGTTGAACGATCTTAAGGAAGATTTTTTGTACGGCCTTTCTCGTATGTATACTGGTTTGAAAGCTGTATTTGATCCGGATCTGGTGACAGAATCAAGCATAACCAAGGAACAGTTGGTGCGTTATTTTTTGGATGAAAAAGAAGGTTTAAGGGGGAGGTTTGCGTTTAATCGGATGGGCAAATACGCATTTGCGAACCGATTGTCAGATCTGAATAAGGAAGAGTTGGCTGTTGTAGAGCGTTTGCTGCTGCGCCCGAGTGAGAGTCAAATTGAAAGAAAACGAGAGGGTTGGATCGGTTTTGGTAAGCATCAGAGTCCAGTTAGGATTTTAGCAAGCGAATCGTTAGGGGGTAAGAAGAAAATTTACTTTGTTTTTAAGGTAAGTGAGCATCGTGATTACGAGAGTCAGCTGCGCATTTCGCCGGATAAAATGTCTTTCGCAGCAGCTTGAGTTTCATAGCATCGGATGAGTTGGTTGAGAACAAGGACAAGGCCGTCTTCTCTTCCAGTAACAATTTGAGATACTTGTGTCAGGCCTTGGCCTCTATTTTTGAGTCGCCCTCTTATTAGGTAAAAGGCTCGGTGACCTAGATTTTCAGGCCATCGGTTAGGAATGTCAAGTCCTTTAATGGTGGTAAGGAGTCGGTCACGGTCTCCTTCATAGTCAATACCAACAGCAGTTCCTCCTTGGAGTTGGATAAGGCGTAATCTTTCTTGGTGGCCTTGTAGAACGATCTCTTCAATAGGGTTTATAGAAGGGGTTTCACCTCGAAGAACAACCACATCTGCCTTATAAGACAGGCATGGGCTGCGTTCAAGTTTCCGATAAAGTCTTTCTAAGCTCATAAAGAAGGGTAAGAAAAGGTATTTATAAAGGCCTATCCTACAACAGCTGTTTTCTTGCTAGTCTTAACAACTTTCCCAGTGGCCATGTCAACAAGGGTGATCTGTACGCTGACCTGGTCTCCCTTGGCAACACTGGTTAAGTAAGGTCGTATGTCCCCTGCAGTATTAACAGGTTGCTTTCGGTTGTAGGGCTCACCCATTTTGATTTCACCGATTTCAAGATGTTTGTAGATGAAGTTGCTCGAGACAACATTGTTTCCTTTGCTGTCAAGCACCATAAGGGTGCCATTGAGGTTTACAGGATTTGCTTGATTGTTGGTAATGGTTAGGGTGATGCTAGAAACTTTATATTTAGTTGTGGTCTTATTGTCTTTTCCTTTGAGTGTTTTGCTTTCAAATTCGACATTGCCAACATCCAAGGTAAGGGTGCCATCACCAGTTACTTCAGGTAAGGCTTCTTGAGGAGGCTCTTCACTAGGAGTTTTGGTTTCAGTTTCAGAGGTGCTAGGGGTATTGGTATTTGTTGAAGGGGTTTGTTGAGGGGGGGTAATCTGGGGGATAGATTGGTCACTTGCGGTTGGAGTAGGTGTTTTATGGAGTAAGCCGGATGCTTTAGCAACAAGGCCGAACTTCCATGCGGCAAAGCCTCCCCCGCCAAGAATAATTAAGATGAGAATAATCCAAATCCACTTCTTAGCCTTGCTAGGAGTTACTGTGACTTCTACGCCCATACGCGAGTGAGGTTTCTAGCGATATTTAAAGCTTTTGCTTTCTTAGACTTTATCAAAATCCTTCGCTAGCTCATTGATGTAGGCTTCAGTATCTTCAGCTTCTTTTGTTTTTTCAGGAGTTTTTTTGTGTTTCTTAGGATCTTTTTCGCCAGTTACATGTTCTTCAATCACCACTTCAGTTTGTTTCTCAACTTCGGGCATAATAATGTCAGGCTCAGCATTTTCTTGGAATTCGTACTGAACTTCCGTGCTTTCCACTTCTTTAGCTTCTAGGGTTTCTTCTTCTAACTCTAGCTTAGGTGGGTTTGGTTTGTGATGCATAGGTTTGGTTGCTTCCATTTTTTCTTCTTCAAAGGGATCCAGAGCGATTTCTTCAGGTAGGGAGTCTTCTTTGACTGAAGGTAAATCGGGTTCAGTAGCAGATTCAGTAGCAGCTTCAGGTTCAAGAGCAAATGACGTCTCTGTGAGGGGGTGTTCTTTTAGGGCTTTTTGTCGGGCGTAGTCTTCATCTGACATGAATTGGATGTTAAAAAATCCTTTCTTTCTCAACCGTTTTCCTTCACTAAGGATCTGTAGAGCCTGTTCAAGGTAGTTTTTGTCAAGGGAGAGTTGCAAGGCTTTTTCTCTGCAGAGCTTAAGTAACAACGCCGGGTTTCGGCTGCTTTTTTCGTAGAGTTGTTGGAAGTGAGTGGGGGTAAATGGGTGCAGTCCAAGTCCACCGGCGCGTTCAATTCGTTTCTGGATGAACTGCCTTGCTTCATCGAGGGTGATTCCTTTGAGGTTTATTTTAAGAGCATCTTTTTGTCCGATGGAACTGGCTTCCGCAAGTTCAGTTTTGGTTCCGGCAAGAATAATCTGTACCGATAAATTGCCTGTGTAGAGGTGCTTGAAAAGAGACAGATACTTGGGGGGTAAGGAACCAATCTCATCAATGAACAAGAAAAGGGTTTTTTTACCTAGTTTTTTGGCAAGGTACGGTGCCAGTTGTTCAAGGGTGAGTTTATTTTGAGGATGGGTGATGGCTTTTTCAATACTGCCCATTAAGGGTTCAATCAAGGTTTTGACGAGGTCTTGTTCTGTTTTGAGTTCATTCGCTTTAAGATACCAAGCAACATATCTTTTCTCATGTGGGGCGAGTTGCTCTTGGAGCCATTTGAGTAACATAGTTTTGCCAAAGCCGCGTTCAGCTTGGACCATACCAAAAGATTGTTTTTCTAGAACAAACAGGTTCAATTTTTTCTTTTCTTCCACATAGCCGCAAAGGGAATCATCAATGGGCCTTAGGATTTCATCCTCAAACGGGTTGATCTCAAACTTCAGGCGTTTATACCATTCCAAGAGGAAATTGTCTTTCTCAGCCATATATAGATAGGGGATGATTGCTGTTTATATAGTTTATTTTAATGGGGGTGGAAAAATATTTAAAGCAAAGATGCAAAAGAGGGAATATGCGTAATAAATTCATTCTTTCTTTGATCCTAGTTGTTTTGTGTGCTTCATTGGTTTCAGCCGGTTGGTTTAGTTTCTTGGATAAGATTTGGAATCCTGCTCCGGTAGTGCCAGTGTATCCATCTAGTTCTTTGTCAAACAACGCAGGTCTTGCTAGTGCTGAAGGAAAATTTTGTAATCATGACTGGGATTGCGATTCAGGATATTGTACAGAAAGTGGAGACGCTCCGGGTTGTACAAGGAATAGCGACGATAGTAAGAGGAAGTGTAAGACAGTCGATTTGGTTGTTCCTGTAAGCCTGGAGTTCCACTTCCCAGATGGTCGTCAAACTTGGACGTGGGATGAGGTACCGATTAAAAGTGGGGAAACCGTATTGATTACAGATAATAACCGTTTACAATGCCCTCCCTGTATAGCTCAAATTGAAGATTGGGCGGTTACAGGGTGGTATCTGGATGGGGCTAAAATAGGTACTTCACTATTGACTTCGGATATGTATGGGTGTAAGACTCAGTTTACCTATACCTTTAATGTAGCTCCTGGCACGCACACATTAAAGTTTGTTTTGGACGATAAAAATGACTTAAAGGAAAATTACGAAGATAACAATGTGATTGTGAGAAAATTGATCGTTTCAGGTTGTACTCCTACTTGCATAAATAAGAAGTGTGGGGATAGTGATGGTTGCAATGGTAAATGTACTGTTCAGACGTGCAGTTCAGGGCAAACCTGTCAGGCTGGCCAGTGCGTTTCTTCTAGCTGTACTCCTACTTGTGTGAATAAGAAGTGTGGGGATAGTGATGGTTGCAATGGTATATGCAATGTTCAGACGTGCAGTTCAGGGCAAACCTGCCAAAAGGGTCAGTGTGTTTCAGCTATTATTCCTACTTCAGGTTGTCATGCCCGGGGGGGTACGTGCCCTGCAGACAATGACGGCCGTCCATCTAAGTCAACTTGTCCTAAGGGTAAGGTTAAGGTGAACGGAGCTCCGGATTGTGCGTATTGCTGTGTTCCCGGTGAGTTAATAGATAAAAAAAATCCTCCCAAGCTTCCTTATGAGTGTGGCTTGTTGAATCAGACCTGTTGTCCGGGTAGAGATATTGGCATTGACGGTAAAGGATGTAGGTCTTCTGATACAGCGTGTTCTTCAGGTGTTTGTAGCGCTGTAAAGGTTGTGGAAGCGGAATGGACTACCCGTTGCATCTTAAATGGGGGTAAGTGGATTTATAGCGTGGGTAATTATAACTGTGTTGGTGGAAACAGTAACACGGAAACGATGGGTGACTTTAAGTGCTGTGTGGCTCCAAGCATATCAGGCAGTGTGGATTATCGTAGGAGTGCGGCAGTGGTTCGTCAGATTTATGGGTCTACTAACTTCTATTCAAATTCTACGAAGTTGACGCCTTGTCCAGAGCATGTGCGACGGGAGGCTCAGATCATGGTGGATCGGGGCGGTGCAGATAGTAATACGGCGCGTAGCACGCTGGGTGATGCATATAGGACCAATAAAGACCTATATAAAAGTCAGTCGGTAGAGAGTGGGGGTTGTTCAGCTTCGCCACCGCCTCCGGACAGCCCTCCCCCTTCGTCTTCATGTAGGGGGGTTTGTCATCAGTGGTCGTGTAAGCAGAATGGGGGTTCTGCAGCAGGTAGTTGTAGTGCTGGTTGGAAGTGCTGCGTCAACTAGAATTTTATTTTTCAGTCGATCATCTGTATCTGTTCAACCTGTACTTCTTTCTTATTTCCGTATTCATTGTACTTGCCTGTAACCTCAACAGGGCTTCCAACAGGCAAGCTTCTTTCTTCAGGTAGAACAGCTGTTACAAGGCAGCTTTGGTTGAGGGTTAGATACGTTTGGTTATTTTTATTCCATGTTTTCGTTACAACCCCTTGTGTCCGTACCAGTTTTCCAGAGTCTTGGGCGCCCCACTCATTACTCATTTCTAAAGGTGGGAGAAGGGTTTGTTGAAGGAAGTAGAGGACGATGATACCAATAAAACTTAGAGATAAGGCAATTCGTAGGAGGGTATTGTCATGCATTATTCAGTGTAGAATGAGATCCTTTTTTAAGGTGCTTCTGTCAAATCCGGCGTGTTTCCGGTGTTTTCGGAAGGTTTTTTTGTTTTTCGCACGTTTTTCCGCCTTACCGGCTTTGCACAAAAAGTGGGTTAGCGGCCTCCAGTCGAGCTTTATCAGTTAGATGGCAAAGCGGACAAGGGGGTAGCCCCCGTCGGGGAATGTCCGTCATCGTAAAGCAACATCGTAAGCGAGAAGCCGCTAACCATAGCATTTTGCGACTTTTTGTGCAAAGCCCGCCTTACCGAAAACTATTTATATCATGATTAGAAAGAAGAGAAAATCAAATGTCTAAACAAAAGAAGCATTGGGTAAAACAGTTAGATCCTGAGCATATGATGGTTCTTATCTTGCTGGTGATTATTTTAATTGCTCTTGTTGTTCCTTTTGATGGTTCGATGAATCTAGGGGGCAAGGCAGGAAAGAAGCCAGTAATTCCTCTTTCAGCTTCACTCTACCTTTATGCAGCGAACTGGGCTAACGCTTACAATTTTTATGCAGGTTATCCGATGAAGGTGCTCGCTTGTATACACAATGGAGCAAGCATAGATATGAAGGCAGGTCAGGGTTACCTGCTTACATTGGTTAATTCTCCAGATATTTATGGCATTAATACGGTTGATATATTTGCGGATGGAGTCCCAATTCCTACATCTGGGGATAAGTGTGTGCCTTTTGTCGTAAGGCCGAAGGCGGAGCCAGGTAATTATTTGATGGGTTGGGCTTTGACTAAGGATGGTGCTTTTGTGCCGGGCAATTCAGAGGGTAAGGCGCAGGCTAGTTTGCAAGTAATTCTGTATGCTCCTCCTCCTTTTGAAACACCGAGCATTGGAGGCACGGACCAAGGGGATTTTGATTGTGGTGGGACTCATGTTTACAAGCTTACAGCTCCTCCGGGCAGTTTCATTGCTGGGAACTATGAGCCTTTAAAGGCTCAGCCCTTTGCAAAAGATAAGAAGCTGGTAATGGCAATTTTCCATTACGATCCTAAGATGATTCCAGATGCTACTTCAGTGGCTTGGTTTGAGAAGCAAGTAAAGGATATGGTTAGTGCAGGGGTAGATGTCATCTTGCCAGTTTATAGGGGATTCCCAAGTGCTCTTCACGCGGATAATGCTTGGGCGAATCAGGGCATCATGAATCTAGTGAGTGCTTTGCAAAAGGTGCGAGGAACTGGAGTGTCTGTTCCTAAGATAGGTTTGTTTTTTGATACAAAGATCTTTGCGAGTAACCCGTATGGGGTTATAGAAATTCCGGGTTGTACAGGTGTTCAGAATGCAGGGATGAACAAGTACGTCTGGGGAATTTATAGGGATTTCTGGTCTATGGTGCCTCCGGACCTGCGCGCTCAGCTCCAGTTATCTACTGGAACAGCCAATATATTGGTAGTCAGTCCTAAAAAGAATGCTCAGGGAAAACCCTTAGTTCTTCCCACAGCTGGAGTGTTTGGGCCTATGTTTTTCGGTGGCGAGGGAGATTATGATTTTGTGGATACAGATTGGGCGTTGGCTCCAAATCAGTTCAATGGTGAGCTTACGACGTATGGTGCTGCTCTAAACGGCCCTCAATTCACGACGACAGTCGCTCAATTGGGTCCTGGTTTTGATAATTCGAATAGCAAAGGTGCTGCTCCCATGTTAAAAGATCGTGAGAATGGAGCGTTTTATGTGGGAGCTTGGGCGGCTCTTTTAGCAGATCCGAATGTGAGGAATCGGGTTATTTTGGAAACGTGGAATAATGATTATGAAGGTTCAGAATTGGATGAAACGGCTGAGTATGGTCGTAAGTTTATCACTCTAACCCGTGCTTTCGTTGATAAGTGGAAGGGCGCGAAAGATGATGCGGTGATTACAGCCAAGATTCCAGGAACGATGAATGTGGGTTCATCATACACCCTTATGATTACAGTTCAAAACTCAGGTACAACTTCTTGGTCTAAGGAGTTGGGTTACAAATTGGCTGTGTTAGAGTCAAACTGGGGTGTTAGTCGTGTGGATTTGGATTATTCAGAAAGCATTGCTCCTGGTAGTTCTAAGACATTCACGTTTTCGGTAGTGGCGCCCAGCACAGCGGGTAAGTATCCTTTAACAGTGCAAATGGTGCAGGAGCTCGGCAGTTATAAGGTTTCGTTTGGTAAGGTTCCGTCTACTGGCAAGAAAGAAAAATTGGTTGATGCGAGCACTACAGTTACGGTAAAGGCTCTTCCTCCCCAGAAGTGTAAAAAGGATGCGGATTGTCCAGGTCAGAAGTGTGTGGATAAGGTGTGTGTTTCAGTTTCAATTCTTACAGCAGCCCCGTCATGCGCAGACGGGATTAAGAATGGTCTAGAGTCAGATGTGGATTGTGGTCAGCCCTGCTTTCTCTGTGCAGATGGTAAGATGTGTACTATAGTCGGGGATTGCAAGAGCAATTCTTGTGTGAACGGAAAGTGTCAAGCAGCTAGTTGTGTTCCTAACTGTGAGAGTAAACTTTGCGGGGATGGTAATGGTTGTGGTGGTTTCTGCACTGTCCAGACATGCCCTGGAGATCAGGTCTGCGTGAATGGGAACTGTGCAGCTGGTTCTTCTACTGCTGTTTGTGGTAATGGTCAATGTGAGTCTAGTGAAAGTTGCAGCTCCTGTTCTTCTGATTGTGGTTCTTGTGGTTCTGTGTGTGGAAATAGTCAATGCGAATCGAGCGAAACCTGTTCTTCATGTAGTGCAGACTGCGGTGCCTGTTCACCTCAGGTAGTTTGTGGCAATGGCAAGTGTGAGTCGGGTGAGACAAGCCAGTCTTGTCCTAAGGATTGCGTAACTACACCCACTGTTTCTTGCACAGATGGTGTTAAGAATCAGGGAGAGTCGGATGTGGATTGTGGCGGTCCTTGTCCGGCTTGCGTAAATACGAAGAAATGCGTAAAGTCTAAGGATTGTAAGAGTGGTAACTGCATCAGTGGGGTTTGCAAGAGCAATTGCGCCGTTTCATTTGGAGGCAAATGCCCGAATGAGCGGGGTGGCACTAAGCAGTGTGGTTCTTCTGCTCATCAATTAGCAGGTTCGGATTGCTATTGGTGTTGTGTGCCGAATTAGTTCATTTTAGCTCATTCAGAAAGATATATAATAATCAGAATACAGATTTCGGGGGTATGCTCCACTTTTTTACAACGTCAAGAATCGATTGATGATTTTAGCCAATGTTTTGGGTCGTTGATCAGGGATGTAATGGCTTGCTTTCTCTAGGGCAACGATGAGGTTGGGTTTTAAGATTTTCTTGTTTTTGTAGCGCTCGAGTTGTTCATAGGGGTACTGGTAAAGTTTCACAAGAAGGTCTTGTTTCCCGTATACAAGTAAGGTGGGAACAGATAGAATAGGGATTTGGAAGGGTTTCTTGAGGACATCATATCCCGCATGAAGCCAACTATGAAGGGGTGCTAAGCGTAGAAGTTCATGTGTACTAGGAATTTTGTGAAGTATCTTCTGGAGGAGCTCTCGAGGACGAGCATTGTGGAGGAGGTATCGGAATACTTTTTTGCCCCATTTTTTTAAGTGAGAAACCCGAGGGATCAAGGGGGGTGCAATCAGGATCAGTTTCTCCACAGGAAATCCTTCTTGGAGCAGTTGCAAGGCTAAGTAGGCTCCAAGGCTTTGTCCAACGACAACAGGGTTTTTGAGGTCGTTTTTCTCTACAAATTTTTTAATAAGCTGGGTGTATTGTTTCATCTTGTGTTGGCCGTATTTGGGCATTTGCAGAGCCCAGCACTTGTATTTAGAAGAGATGTGGGGCAAAACCCTCTTCCAGATGCTTAAATCTGTGTTAAGGCCGTGTAAGAAGAGGATGTGCTTTTTTCCCCGTCCTTTAGAAGTATAGGGCAATCTATGTCCAGAGACCAGATCGATAAAAGTTTTGAGGTTGTTCACGGCCTTTTTACTAAGATATCCAGCCTTTTAAACGTTATGGATGATCAGTCATCGTCGATAACACAGGGAGCCCAAGATCCAGAATGTTTAAAAAGGCTTTATCTATTCACCTCATCATGGCTTCTGAGTTTAAGCGTCAGAATTCTGCAAGACCAAGCAGAGGTACGAATAACAGAATTCTGAGCGTGCTCAAGCCCAAGAAACGTTCGACGTTTCTGGGCGCCGAAAAGCAATCTTTTCGTGCGAACAGCGTATCGAATAAGACGGCAAAGCCGTCCAAGGAAAAGCTGTTCTTTACATTCAAGACGACAAAGGACATTCAGGTTTCAGATCGGATCATTGATCAGGTGATCGGCCAGGAAGATGCGGTGAATGTGGTAAAGAAGGCCTCCGAACAGCGTCGTCATGTCTTATTAATTGGTGAGCCAGGTACAGGTAAGTCCATGTTGGGTTTAGCCCTAGCAGAACTTCTTCCGAAAGAAAAGTTGGTGGATATTCTTTCCTATCCAAATCCAAACGATGAATATGCTCCCTTGATAAAAACCCTTCCAGCAGGACGTGGCCGAGAAATTGTCATGCAGGCTCGTTTTCAGGGGGCGAGTTTATTTCGAAATCAGAATGTGCTCATGTTCATCATTGCGATTATATCCATGCTCGTGCCATGGTGGGTTCGTGCCAAGTACAATTCAGATGTGATGTTTGCCGCCTTTTTCTTGGGAGGCATGATCTTTCTAGCAGCCTTTGTCATCTTTTTAAATATAGGCAAGAAGATGAATGGAAAGGTTCTTTTGCCCCGGTTAATTGTGGATAACTTCCGGCGTCAGCACGCCCCATTTTATGATGCAACAGGTGCTCACGCAGGAGCTTTATTGGGGGATATCTTGCACGATCCATTTCAAACGGGTGGCTTAGGCACGCCGGCTCATGAGCGCGTCGTTGCAGGTATGATCCATAAGGCGCACATGGGCGTTTTATTCATTGATGAAATTGCAACGTTACAGCCGAGTACTCAGCAAGAGCTTTTAACAGCGTTGCAAGAGGGTAAGTTTGCCATCACAGGTCAATCTGAGCGATCTGCAGGAGCCATGGTACGTACCGAGGCTGTGCCGTGTAGTTTTGTCTTGCTCGCAGCAGGAAACGTGGAAACCGTTAGGCATATGCATCCAGCGTTAAGATCACGTATTCGAGGATATGGTTATGAAGTGTTTATGAAGGATACGATTGAGGATACGCCTGAAAACAGGAAGAAAATTTCTATTTTCGTAGCGCAAGAGGTGCGTAAGGATAAGAAGATTCCTCATTTTACCTGGGAGGGCGTGCAGTACATGATTGAGGAGGCGCGTCGTCGAGCAAATAGAAAGGGTCATTTAACACTTAGATTAAGAGAATTAGGTGGGCTCATCCGTGCAGCAGGAGACGTTGCCGTTGAACAAAAGGCTGCCTTTGTGGAAAAAAAGCATATTCTAATTGCTAAGAAAACTGCTCGAGGTTTAGAAGAGCAAATCGCAGATAAGTTTATCGAGCAAAAGAAAGAGTATGAAGTCATCGTGGTGACCGGTAAAAAAGTAGGACGGGTAAATGGTCTTGCAGTAATTGGCTCCGGTAGTTCATATTCTGGCATTGTGCTCCCTATTGAATCCGAAATCACGCCAGGTGGAAAGGATAGCCAGATCATGGCAACAGGTAAATTAGGGGAGATTGCAAAGGAGGCCATCATTAATGTCTCTGCAATTGTGAAAAAGTTTTTCGGTTTGGATATCCAGGGTAAATACGACATTTATGTTCAGTTTTTGCAGACGTATGAAGGCGTGGAAGGAGACAGTGCAAGTATTGCGGTGGCTACTTCAATCATCAGTGCTTTGAAGGGAATTCCAATAAAACAGTCCATTGCCATGACAGGTTCCTTGTCGGTCCGAGGAGAAGTCCTCCCTGTGGGGGGTGTAAGCAGTAAGGTAGAGGCGGCTATTGAAGCCGGTTTGCAGCAGGTGCTCGTTCCAAAGAGCAATCTAAAAGACATCGTAGTGGATGCAGATCGCTTGAAAAAGATCAAGATCATTCCCGTTGAAAACATCAAGGAAGTATTGAAGGAAGCCTTGGATTGGAAGGGCAAAGAGGATGTGTTGCGTAAGATTTTAAAAGCATGAAGGATTAGAGTTAAAAATGACAAAGTACAAAATCATCTATGACTATGAAACCTGCATTGGCGTCTTTGCGTGCATTGAGGCAGCTAAGAAGTTCTGGGTAAAGTCTAAGAAGGATGAGGGTAAAGTGGACCTGAAAGGGGGTAAATTAAACCCTAAAACAGGCAAGTACGAGTTAATCATAGATGAGAAGGACTTCAAGGCGATGAACGAGTCTGCGCAAGTGTGTCCTGTTCTTGCAATCCAGGTTGAGAAGGTAAAAGATTAAGATTAATGGATGACGATGAGGCTTTGTGTCTTTTCAATTCCTTCTAGAAGTTGGAGTTTTCCTAGTAGAACTTGGTCGAATTCGTGTACATCTTTGACGCGAATCACTGCTACGAGATCGGTGCCGCCGCTTACAATATCGGCTTTCTCAACGAAGTCGAATTTCTTGATTTCTCGCAACAGATCATACTGGGTTCGTTTCTTTTCTTTAAGCAGGGGGAGACTGGCTGTGACGAGTATATAGGCGACAAAGCTTTTTTCTATCTTGTGGGGGTCGAGTTCAATCGTGTATTTTCGGATGATGCCTTCTTCTTTTAGTTTTTTGATGCGGTGGTGTACAGTTGTAACAGGCAGCAAGACCTTCTTGGCGATCTGTCTTGTGGTGTAGTCTGCGTGTTCTTTTAGGATATCGAGGATTTTCCAGTCTTTCTCGTCTAATGCATAGGTCATAATGGAACATATGTACAATATTGTATTAATATCTTTCTATTTATTGCCATTTTTACAACAAAATATTGGATATTTATTTATATAATGACAACTATATGGTAGTTAAAACAATAAAAGGTGATTAAAATGGAAACATTTGACGCAGTAAAAGATGAACTCAGTCAGATAGCCCTAACATTGGCTGTAGAGCATGGCATGGTCTACAAAAGAGGCTCTGATGTCCCAGTTACCTACGAAGAAAGATTGGATTGTGTTCAGAGGATAACTGTGCCTCACGAATTGGTTGGTTTAATAAGAAAGTTTGGGTATAGCCCATCATCTCATGTTGATGCTTTAGCTAGTGTGGTTGAGATCCCAGGTTATAGAGACGATGTACCCTTTACTGTTCTGAAGGCTGAAGGAATATTGGCGAAGTTAGCTGATCTGCGTGAATCAAGAGGAAAAGAAGTGGTGTCTCTATTACTTGAGCAACTAATAAAAATCCCTGCCCTAGAACATGTCCAACGTATCGCTAGTCCTGAAGGGGAAAAACACGTCTTGTATCCTGCAGGCATATATCGGGGCCACCTAGATTACTATAGACGTCTTCCTGAATCTTCCGTACGCAGACAGGAGTTTACCTTACAAAAAGCGCAAGAATTGCTTGGAAGAAAGGATTAAAAAACATATGTTGTAGGGGACTATTAATTTTTTTGACCAAATTCTATATCTTTAATCATTAGTCTAAAATACATAAAATGTGGTGAATTACATCACCACGATATTATATATGCCTCACCGTGTTTTAGAGGAGTATGAAAAACACACAGGTGATCGAAATGAATCAAAACCCAATCATAGGAAAGTTTATCCCGACCATGCAGCCTTCATATGCTACACCGGAAGCGGTCATGCAGGCACACGGAACCACGTTTGCGGATGTCAAGTATGATGGTTACCGTGTTCAGCTCCATAAAAGCAAGCACGGCCTCGTAATTTACACTCGAAATGGGAATGAGTTGAATTACACGTGCTATCCAGACATTCTAAGGCTTGCAGAAAAATTGCCCTTAGGTATTTTTGAAGCAGAACTCGTAGGAGAAGGTTCTTCACATAAGGAAGTTTTTGATCATGTAAAGGCCCGTTTCAGAAGAAAGGGAATAAAAGACGAAACGATCCAAGATTATCTTCGCAGTGGCATTGTAAAAGAAGTGCCTTTGTCCTTGCGCCTTTTTGATGTGTTATGTTTGGAAGGCAATGGCATGATGTCCGTTCCTTATGAAATTCGAAGAGTGGCTGTTGAAGCCTTAGGAACGCGTGGCCTTGAACCAGCCGAAACAGAAAAAATAACCAGCCAAGGTGAATTAGAAGCCTTGCTCTCAGCGACGTTCAAAGGCCAGCAAGAAGGCCGAGTTTGCAAGAACCCCACTTCTCTTTACAGATCAGGTCAAGAGACAATAGATTGGGTGAAGTTCAAGCGTTCAGAAACCTTGGACTTGGCAGTAGTAGGTTTCTATCAAAATGAAAACTATGCAAAAGGCTTGCCATTTACTTCAGTGCTCTGTGCTGCTTACAACGAAAAGACAGGGCTTTACGAAACCCTAGGTAAGATCGGGGTTACTCGAAATGGCTTGGCCAATGAAATCCAAGCTCAGATAGGTCAGCATACCCAGCCTTGGCGAAACAATAAGGTTGTGTTTTCAGAAAAGCTGGACAGACCTGCTTATGAGCGTTTTGTGCCAGATGTCTTCATTGATCCAGATAAGTCTTTGGTTATGGAAGTCAAGGCGATGAACCTTCAATTTACCAATAATTGGCAGACCTGCGGTTACATGGATGGTAAATCCTTCTCAATGAGAATTGGTTATGCCCATCAATTGCGTCCAGACAAGAGTCCAAAGCAGGCGACGAAGACCAGCACCATTCGTACGTTATACAAATTACAAGAAGGTGAATAAGATGAAAATAACAAAAGAACAAGTGGAAAAGAACAAGACTCGCATCCTTCGTTTGCTCGAGAGCACCAAGCGTCCAGGTATTGATAGATTAGTAGGTTGGCTGGAAGGAACAGATTTCTTCACCGCTCCTGCTTCCACGCGGTTAGATTTCCACGGGGCGCATGAGGGGGGCCTTGCCTTGCATTCATTGAATGTTTACGACGCCTTAGAAGTTAAGGCAAAGACATATGATTTAGGAATTAGGTCGGATGAACGGATTGTTTCAGCCTTGGCCCATGATTTTTGCAAGATCAGTGTGTACCAGCAGAATGTGCTGAAGAATGGTAAACTGTCCGATAGCAAGCCTTACGTCATGAAGGATGATTTCCCGTTTGGTCATGGTGAAAAGTCTGCTCTATTGACCGCTAAATACCTGGATCTCACTCGAAATGAAGCCTTGCTCATTCGTTGGCACATGGGTGATTACGATCGCGAATGGGAAAATTACCGAGAAAAAGTGTCCAACCTGTGTCCTGCTATCCTTGCCTTTCACTGTGCCGATCACGAAGCGGCAAGATATATGGATTACCGATTAGTGAAGGGGATGGTGGTCGAAGAGTGATTTGAACCTCTTTTGGTTCAAGCACCCTTTCCACCCCCTCATTCCAATCGATTCGTCTTTTTTCCTACACCCATTGTTTATGTAGTTAAACAGTTTCGAAATCGCTATGAAGCAAGGGTTTATCGAGTTGCAAGGAAAGATCTGGGATGCAAGAGAATACGAACATCGCTTGGTGCTCATTAAGAATTTTCTTTGGCAGAGATTAGAACAAGAGCTTTTTTTAGAAGGCTTTGAGCTTTCAAAAGACCGCAATTCCCATACCTTAGGTTCAGACCTCATCTTTTACAACGCGCCATTAGATTTAGAACTTAGGGTCAAAATCAAGAAGCGCTCCAAGTGGGTGTGGGTGTAGAAAAGTATTTAATAATAGAGGGCTTGCTAAGGAGGTATGGTGGAGATGAATCAAATTCTTGCTGAACTGAAGGGTATAAAGAGAGATCTAGCAGATATAAAGAAAAACCTGTCCGATATTACGTTGACAGCAGAAGAGAAGAAACTGCTTGAAGAGAGCTTTATCCACGAGAAGCAAGGAAAATTACTCTCCACTACTGAGCTTAAGCGCAAGCTTGGCTTATGAATTATTTAATATTTTATGATAAACAACCTGAGCACTTTCTTCAAAAATGTGATAAGTCTATTTTCGATCGCATAACTTTTAAAATAAAGAGTTTATTAGAAAATACACTGGTGCCTCACCAGGCAAAAGTCCTAGTGGGTGAGCAGAATGTTTTTAGGATTAGAATAGGAGATTATAGGGCTCTTTACAGGGTAGATCAGGGTTCTAAAAAAATAATCATCGTGAAGTTAGACAAGCGGTCCAGGATTTATTGACTTATCTTGTCTAAACCAGTTACGTTAAAAGGTGCTAAGGTTCAGCCTTATCCCATAGCAGTTCAAAATATTTTTTATAGCCTTGCGCCACTTTAGGGTCTTGGATCAAGAAGCTATAAGCATTTTCAGTAAAGACATTGATCGCAACATGATCTCCGACGATAACAGTTTCTTGAAATTGGGCGAATTCTTTAGATAAGAAGCGCACTTGAGTAAGGGGTTTGTTGAGGATATCTTTTCCCTGGGGTCGTACAGTTTCATCAAAAACTTGTCGGCTAGGCAGTTTGTTCTCTACTCGTCGTGTGTGTAAATTAATCCACCAACTGAGTCCCATGAAGGCAACGCAGTCTTTTCCTCCGCCAAATGTATTGTATTCCTTTGCAGATAAGCCAATTAGTTTGTGGTAAACTTCAATGATGCCTCGCTTTCCTTTATAGATGGTGGCAGCTTCATATGGAATTGAACGTTGCTGTCTTTTTTTTAGGCTAGGTAAGACCTCTTGGAATCGTCGTTTCTTTTCATCAATGTAGGGTATGAAATTTTCAGGATCAGTTGCTTGGTAGATCCTTCGCCTTCCTTCCAATATATAATTGATAAGCCCTTTCTCAATCAAGGTATGCAAGGTGCGGTGAACAACCGAATTTTGAAGGTGGGATTTTTCAAGAATAGGTCCAGCCGTACTGCTACCCAGTTCAAGTAGGGTGAGGTAGACTCTGATTTCAGCAGCTGTTAAGCCCAATTCTTCAAAGATACTAACATCCATAAACTTCATTTATATCCTCTCATATTTAAATACATACTAATATAGTCTCTTTTGGGAGGATAAATATTGATAACCTTAAACGTCTCAACTAAGCAGTGATATGAACCTCAAAATCACAGCCTTGCTGGGCTTAATTTTGCTGTTAAGTGCTTGTCAAAGCACTCAAAAGATCAAGATCGGTATCTTAACTCCTCAAACAGGAGACTTAGCCTTTCTAGGGACGAACATCGTCCGCAGTGCTGAATTAGCCATTCAAGAGTTAGGTGTTCAAGATCAAGTAGAATTGGTCATTGAAGATGCAGGAACCGTAGGCGGCGGAAAGGATGCAGTCACTGCGTATCGCAAACTAGTAGACCTAGACAAAGTCCAATTCATCATCGATGGTATGGCTTCAGATGGCACCATGGCCGTTGCGCCCTTTTTAGATCAAGATAAAGTGGTCATGATCACTCCCTTAACCGGAGGAGAAAACGTAGATAACGCCGCAGAGTTCTTGTTCCGGAACGGTCCTTCAGACATCCTCGCCGGCACCAAGCCGGCGTCCGACTTAACAAAAAAGTTTGCTTTTACCAAGATTGTTTTGTTTACTGACAATGCCGAGTATACCTTAGATATATCTAAACATTTCCGAGCAGCTTACAAAGGGCAAATCGTCTCAGACGAAGTCATCCTGCCAGATAAAACCGATTACCGCACCGAGTTATTAAAGATGCAAGGAAAGGGTGCCCAAGCGATTGTAATCAATACAGCCTCGGGAAATTCAGCCATGTACTTGATGAAGCAATTGTACGAGATGGGAAATAAGCTACCTATTTTAGCGAATTTCATTGCTTTCAATGCGAATACAATTACAGGGGCGGGGAAAGGTGTAGAAGGCGTCTATATATATGATCCTGAATTCGATGAAACTTCCCCTCTAACACAAGCCTTCTTTGTAAAGTACACCAAGAAGTATGGCACTGCCCCCACGATTCCTTTCCACACCACCGGCACGTACGATGCCATCAAGATGGGCTTGGAGGCAATCAATGTCGTCGGCTATGATGGTCAAAAGATCCATGACTACCTGCTCTCCCACATCCAAAACTGGCAAGGCATGAACGGCCTTGTTTCCTTCAACGACAAAGGCAACACCGAGACAGGGTTTACATTAAAACAGATAAAAAACAGCTCATTAATCAAGCCAATTTAAGTTCAGGTATATATCGGAAGTCTTTCTTGTTTCTTGTTTTTAAGGGTATGTTTTTCAGTATGGCAGTGGTTGCTATAAATAAGTCTCTAACTTCTATGGTGCGGTTTATGGTTTTGAGGTAAGCGCGTATCTGCGCTGCTTTATACATCGTTTGTTCTCCTAAGGTGAGGGTGAGGAACCAGTTTTTGAGGGTTTGTATTTCACTGATTCTTTCTTTTTCATCCGGATAGCCTGCTACTCCGATGTATAATTCGTAGAGGCTCATAACTGAAAGATAGCCTTCGATGCGCCGTTTGCGAATGTCTTGTATCAAGAGCGTGGCGTCTCGCTGGTCTCTGAAGTAATCAATGAGGTAATCGGTGTCAAGGAGGAGTTTTATCATAAATGGTTTTCCACCTCGCTCGCATTTCTTTGATGCGTGATTCAGGCATGTCTTTCCAGGCTCCACATAAGTCCAATAGGTCTTTAGGCTTTTCCAAGAGGATTTTGTCCCCTTCCAGCTCCAAAGCTACCACAGAGCTTGTGTTCAACCCCAGTTTCTTCCGGTATTCAACCGGTATCGTGATCTGTCCTTTCTTCGTCATTTTGGTCTGGTACATGTAATACGGAAGGTATTACATTTATTTAAAGCTTGCGTTTAGAGGATACGAAATAGGTTATTTAACAGGCAGGTGTAGGAAAGACGACGAACAACGTCGTTAAAGTCGACGAGAAAGGCAATACCCTGGTAGGTTTTGTGTTGAAACGGGTTATGGGTGGGAAGCTTGTAAAAGAATAATCCTATAATTATAGTTTCTCTAGATTGTTGAGTAACTCTCCAATAAGAGCCCGATATTTTGGATGAAGATTATCTATGTCAGATATAGATAGACAAGCCAATGGGTTGTGAGCACTTATATCTGCAAATTCTTTTGTTTTACTAATAAACTCTTTAGAATGAGAAGTAAGAGTTACCTTATCGTATTTTAGTAATTGATTTATGAGAGCGCCTAGTTGCATATAATAGTTAGATCCATCGGCTTTAGTGATTAAAGAGTTATCTTTTCTAATAAGAAAGTTTTTTATAATAAGGGTCTCCAATAACCTACGCATCATTACAAGGCAAGCATCTGCAAAGTTATAGGTATAACAACCATTTATCTGCCGAGTAATCTCTATTAGAACTTTATCTTTGGTGGGTTCTATTAGATCTAAAGGAATGATCTGGAAAGGTGATGGTTTAGTAGTATCAGCTAAATTTTCCATTAAATCGTACAAATGGTCTCTTCTATATTCAGAGAACTTGCTTAGTTTATCCCATTTTGTTTGAGGAGACAGGGTTTGAAGATTAGTTAAATCTTTTAGTGCGGATTTAGTAGCCTCGTTAGCTAATCGGGGGTATTCATTATGGATTGATTTAATATGTTTATAACGTCTTATAACTTCTTTATGGAATTCATAAAATGAAGATAAGAAATCTTTTTTTTCATGGTCTAAAAGATGATTTGAGCATAGGCTATTAATTGTCTCTAAATCTATTTTTGCGCAATCAGCAGATAGTTTATGAATTATATCGCTTTTATCGGTAGGCATGGAATTAAGATATGTAAGTAATATTTATAACTTCCTAACAATTCATCTCCAATTCACGTCCACATCATCCGTCCGTTCATACGGTCGTATGGCACTATCCTCAACCAAAATCGTATTCTTAGCCTGCAGCATCAGCAATCCTGTCCAGGCAATCATCGCTCCGTTGTCAATCAAGTACGGCCTCTCAGGCACGTAGAACGTAGCTCCTCGTTCCTGACACATAATCTGGCACATCTCTTGCAGTCGCTTATTGCACCCCACTCCGCCACCCAGTAGCAATTCAGTTTTCCCAGTATGCGCCATCGCTCGCTCAGCCACTTCCACAAGCATGGCAAAGACGTATTCTTGAACAGAAAAGCACAGGTCTTCAGGGCTATCTTTCTTCTCTTCTATTTTATGCAATAAGTTGGTGTACAGGCCTCCAAAAGATACATCCATGCCTTTCACAGAATATGGTAACTTGACGAGTTTCTTTCCAAGCAATGCCTTCTGTTCAATGGCAGGCCCAGCTGGAAAACCCAATCCGAGTTTACGTCCCATGCTATCTAGAAAGTTTCCAACACCCATATCCAAGGTTTCACCAAACACTCGATACTTCCCAGCCTCATAGGCAATGATCTGGGTATTGGCTCCAGAAGCATAAAGAAGGACAGGGTCTTTGACAGGAAAGAACAGCCGTCCCACTTCCAGGTGTGCAATACAGTGATTCACCCCCACTAAGGGCTTATTCAATTGAGTGGCTAAAACTCGGGCCATCACCGTCCCAATCCTTAAACTGTGTCCAATGCCAGGTCCTTGAGAAAACGCAATGGCATCTACTTCATGAATAGAAATCTTGGCTTGTTCCAGTGCTTTCTGCAACACCACATCGCACACATCCACATGATGTTCAGCCACGTGAGAAGGAATCATCCCTTCTTTCTTGGTTTTGAAGGCATCCATGGCATTCGCAAGGACTTTCTTATCCTGAACAATGCCAACTCCAAAGGTGTGGGCAGTCGTTTCAATGCCTAGGACGATCATAAGGAGTTGGAAGAAGGAAGACCTTTTAAAGTTTGGTGCTTGGTTTAGAGTTCATTTCTGTACTCTTTTACATCCTCTTCCATTTCAATTTCTTTTTGGGTGAGGGGGATCATATCGTTGTATTTTTTGATTTTGAAGTATCGAATGGGTTTTTTCGCTTGTTTGGCGATCTTGATTTCAGCGAGTACCCCATCGCTAACAGGGCCAAAGACCCAGAGTTCATCGCTTCGTTTGACAAGATTATTGTTGGCTTCTCGGATGAGGTCTTGGTTAACCGTATCTAGAAGGAAGTAATCCAAGATCATATAGGGGTTGAGGGGGATTTTGTGTTGTTCAAGGACATATTTAGAGATGAACATGCGACAGAAGAAGTAGTGTTTGGAGATGGCTGTATAGACAAGGCAATGTTCGGCGGTAAGTTCTAATGAGGTATGGTGGAAGGGGGTTGGCATGAAGAAAGGGGTGAAACTGCATATTTAAAAAAGTATCGAAAGAAAAACAATCGTTTTATTTTTTAGCCGCCTTAGGCAAGGATATCACCGTAAAGTCATTGATCGTAACTTCTTTGGGTCGAACCAGTGTAAATCCATTCCATCCCTTTTCATTAAACAGGACTTCCAATCCGCGGTCTTCATAATGGTAGATTTCAAAGGGTTTCATAACGCTTTTACGGGTAGGAACGCCAAAGAAGTCAAAGAGCTCTTGTTTATCATATTCCGGTACAATCTTTGTTTTTCCTTTCAAGTATTTGTTAAAGGGTTCTTTGAAGGTGATTCGTTCAACAACCCCATTCTCTAGGTGTACCACAAGGCCGATCTTATCGGTTTCAAGTAGGGTTTTGTATTCAAAGTTGCTGATGTCCATATCCAGGTCATGGTAGGTATTGATGTTGTCCGGTTTACCCAACTGAGTAAGGACCCGTTTTTCCGTATCCCCCAGGCGTATGGTAAGAACAGTAACATTGAGGCTTTGGTAGTGGGGTATGGAGAAAAGGTCGGTTTCAGTGATTTCAACAGGGCCGGAAGGGTTGCTGGCCGTGCAGGCAATAAAGCTAAGGAGTAAGGCAAGCAGCAAGATTCTTTTCATAGGATGTTCAGGGTTTGAGCTTGTTTTTAAACATTATGGATTCCACCTACTTAAAATATGAGATTGGGCGGAATCCTTATGTGCCAAGAACCTGCGGGTTCTTGAGCATTTAATGGATTCCTCGTCTAGAGAGAGGTCATTCGCATGATTTATATAGCTTAAAAGAGTGAACTGCACCATGATAAAATGGGTTTTTTTTGATTTGGCTGGAGTATTGTTTGTGGAGGACTATCCTCAAATGATGAGGATTCTAGGAAAATCCATGGGTTTACCAGCGGACTATGTCTGGGAAGGGTATTACCATAATTTAAAGGAGCGCCTATGCTTATGGAATCAAGGGCGTTGTTCAGCGTTGGAATTTTGGAAGCCTTTTTTTCGCCTGCGTAAAGATGCTTCTTTATCCATGAAAAAAAAGTGGGTACAAGAAACAATAGATCCATTTATTCCCATCCCCGGTACGGTTAAGGTTCTAAAACAGTTAAAACAGGTAAAACTGGGTATTATTTCAAATCAGCCTAGAAAAGTGATTCGGCATATGAATAAGCAAAAGGCGATCATGAATGCATTCGATATAAAGCTAGTCAGTTGCTATTTAGGGTTAATCAAGCGCTTTGGAGACCCTCGAATTTTCAAATTGGCCTTGAAGCGTGCAAAGACAAAGCCAGAAGAGTGCATCTACATTGATGATCGTGCGGTTCATGTGGAAACCGCGCAATCATTAGGTATGAAGGGTATCGTGTTTGAATCGCCACAGCAGTTGAAGAAGGAGTTGAGAGCGTTAGGAGTGAAGTTCTAGCAAATTATTTATACCCCCTATAATACCACAGAACCATGGGTTTATTCGACGATGTTCTAAAATCAGATCAAACCATCATCAAGAACGAGAATGCCTTGGATTTTGAGTTCATTCCAAAGCTCATCCCACACAGAGAAAAGGAGCAGTTTCAGGTGGCAAGCTGTGTCAAGCCTTTATTGGCGAAAAGGAACGGGCGTAATCTGGTCATTCACGGCCCACCGGGCGTTGGAAAAACAGTCGCAGTTCGTCACGTCCTCAAAGAGTTAGAGGAGCAAACAGAGGAAGTCAATCTATTTTATGTCAATTGCTGGAAGAACAATTCTTCGTACAAGATTGCATTGGAAATTTGCGAGCAGTTCGGGTTTAAGTTTGTGCAAAACAAAAAGGCGTCCGATCTATTCAAAGTGATTGCAGCACATGTCAATAAGTCTTCAGGAGTGTTTGTGTTCGATGAGATCGATAAGATTGAAGAGCAAGACTTCCTCTATTTTGTATTGGAAGAGATTTACAAGAAGAGCGTCATTCTCATCACCAATTTCAATAGTTGGCTCTTGGAGTTAGACGAACGCATCAAATCAAGGTTAATGCCTGAGTTGATGGAGTTCAAGCAATACAATCGCTTAGAAGTAGATAGCATCCTTCGCCAGCGCATCACGTATGCCTTTTTTGAGAATGTATGGAAAGAAGAAGCCATAAATAAAGTAGTAGACAAAGCAGCTGAGATCAAGGACATTCGTTCCGGTATTTTCTTGTTGAAAGAAGCAGCCTTACAGGCAGAAGAGCGCTCTTCAAAAAAAGTAGAGGCCATCGATGCGGAAAAAGCGATTGGAAAGCTTACAGGTTTCACAGCGAAGAACAAGGAAGAGTTGGAAGAAGAGGCCAAGTTCATTTTAGAAATTGTTTCGACAAATTCAGGCAAGAAGATTGGTGATCTCTTTCGCATTTACCAAGAAAAAGGGGGTAAGATGGTATACAAGACCTTCCAGCGCAAAATTCATCAATTAGACGAAGGAAGCTTCGTTACCTTAAAGCGCATCACCGGCAATAAAGGCAATACGACGATTGTGAATAAGAAGTTGACAGAGTATTGAAGTTAGAATTCTAAGAACATCGCATCAACCATGCCAAGTCGATCAAGTGCTTTTAGGTTTTCAATGTCGGCCATAGCTTTTCGAAGTCCCTGATAGTCGTTATTATCGCCAAAACAGCTGTACAATTTTTTCTGAATGATCTCTTCTAATGGATTAGGAAAAGCTCCAAATTTTTTGCGGGTGGCTTCTTCGCTCTGGCCAATGAGTCCGATGGTTTTGGCCTTGATGGGTCCAGCCGTTGCTAAATAAAGGGCAGAATCTACTATGACTTGATTTGAGTATGCAATGTAAGATGGTTTCTCTCCAGCATGGCCGGAGAAAACAGTAGAAGTAGAAAACAATCGGCCACCTTCTTTAATCAAGTGAACCGCTTTAAGGATACGTTCAGGAAAGGGGATTTTGATCTGACACCAATCGCTTGCCGTTTGAGACCATTCAACGGAGCTGCAAGTGTCACCCCAATACATGGATCCCCAGAAGTAGACAAAGTTGAAGCGCTGGTTACGAATAGAGCTTTGTTCATCCAAAACAAAGGCAAGGTCACCCAGGTAATTGGTTATGGGTCCATCCCGTCCAGCGATTCGAGGAATAAGAATTTGAGAACCGAGTTGTTTTTTCATATCTTTATAAGCGTCGTATGTAGCTATATCCGTATGGCGTTGGATGTTACAGTCAGCATCTAGAGTAGCAACGCACATGCCCTGCTGGTTAAGAGATCTAGAAGGTTTGAAATTATTGCTAGCTCCGATTTCTAGGCAATCTGCTTTTGATGGAAGATTCAGAATTCGAACAAGCCCTCCCATAACTTTGGCAACACTTTCAGGTTTTTCATAATTTCGAGCATAGCCTTCAATGTGATGTTCTTCATCAGGGAAGTATTCAAAAGGATTGCCTGACTTTTCATCAATGATTTTAAGCTTCATAAGCAGTGGAACAAAAAGGCAGTTATAAAGCTTATCCTCGTCGAGAATCGAGAGGAAAAGATCTCCACAACCCACTGGACATCTCCTGATAGCCTATTTAAACCATTCTTCTTAGTAGAGGAGAGTGGTGATGAACATGGACATGGATCATGGAACAATCGAGCGGTTATTTTGGCAGCAAATGAGGCAATGGACAGTAAAAACAGCATTACCTGCTCAAGCAAGTAAGATGTATGATAAAGTGTATGGATGAGGAGGTGAGAATATGTTAGACATTGAAGAAGTATCGGACTATGCGGATAAAGTGGCAGCAACGTTGAAGGACAGCAACTTGATTGATCCCGAAGAAGTGGGTTCGTATGCGCATTTTATACGAAAAACAAGTTTTTAATTTTTTATAGAGGGTTTTGAATATCCTTATTTTTATCATTTTTTCAAAGCCATCTATTCGGACTGTCAAGAACCGCCATTACCGATCTAATCTAGTGGCGGTTCTTGAGCATGCCAAGAGCTACGCTCTTGAGCATTTGAATTACATTTTAAGGGTTATTCAAAGTCCTCTATATTCTTATTTATGAGTTGTTCAGTACCACTGTGTAGTTCTTGCGAGCGAAAACAAATACAATTTGTATATACTTTTTAAGGAATAAGAATATTTAAACAAAACAATAGCTATTTAAGGGGTATAAAGTTTCAAGACACACATGGCACTCGTTCTTTCAAAGCATGACTTGGAGCGAGGACGTATCAAATTTCTAAACGGGCTTAAAGAAAAGATTTTCGTTTATCCAACCGATACAATTTATGGATTGGGTTGCAATGCGCAAGATGAAGAGCTCGTCGAGCGCCTGCGTGAATTAAAAGAACAGTTTGCCCGTCCATTGAGTGTGATCCCTCCTTCTTTAGCGTGGGTAAGAAAGAATTGTGTGATGAATCCGTTGGCACGTTCTTGGTTGAGTCGCCTTCCAGGTCCTTATACATTGGTATTAAAACTAAAGAAGAGAGCAGTTGCTCAAAATGTAGATCTTGGAACCAATAAGTTAGGGGTGCGTTTTCCAAATCATTGGTTTGGAGATTGGGTAAAAGAGACTGGAGTTCCAATGGTGACAACATCCGTAAATCACTTAGGTGGCGGGTTTATGACCAGTTTAGATAATATGAGTGTTAAGATCAAAAAAGGTGTGGATTGGATCATTTATGATGGGGAGTTAAAGGGTCGCCCAAGTACGATTGTGGATGTTTCCTTGCATGAGAAGAAAAAAATGGTGTACCTAAGAAAGACCACCAAGATAAACCCTGAAAATGAAAAGGAAATGGAAGAAAACGAGAATTGATTTAGATCTAGTAGGTGATTAACTCAGGTCAAGAAGGTACGGGGATTAAGTGTTGAGCCGTTAAGTTTTTATAACCCGATTTCTTCATAGCTGGTATGAAAGCCTGGATGTGCGATTGTGGCTCTGAAATAAAGGGCGAAGAGCCTGTGCAGTGCCCAATCTGTAAGAAGAAGAACACATTCACAGAGATGGATCTTCCAGATCCTTCGCCAATCGACAAGAAGTCTTCTAAGTTATACGAGGATTCTTTAAAGCAATTAGAAGAGTACGAGGAAGGCTGCCCAGTAAAACACATGGATCCCTGTGGCGAGGATTGCTAATTTTTGTGCTTTTCTTATAGCAAATCCCCTTATAATTAAACAAATAGGGAGATTTGCTAGACTAGCGAATCTCGCAATAAGCTAACAAATTAACGAGATTCGCTATTAGATAAAGCTTTATATAGGTCTGCTTGATCTATTGGAGTATGGATATCGAGCATGGAGCGGCATTGCTTGTTTTTTTATATGCATTATATGGCCTAGTTAAGTTGCAGAATCTGTACCGGAGAACAAAGGATCTAGAGTTCATCATCTTGTTAAGCATCATTCTAGTAGTAGGTTTGGATGCGGGAATAATCTTGTATGGGGGTAGTTCAATAAAGCTTTTTTCTAGGTTTCAATATGTTTTAGCCTTGGTTCCTTTACTCATGTTTATCATATGCCGACATTTAGCAGGGGCTCGTTCGCAAGCGGTTTCAGCTTCGGTGATGTTGCGCAATGCCTTTCAGTCATACTTGGGGTCTGCGAGTCTAGATCGCTTAGCGGAGGAACAGGTAACTCTATCGGGCGAGAAGAAAGTGTTAACGGTCTTGCATTGTAATATTAAGGGTTTTCGATTTTTGTCGGATAAATTAGGCCCACAAGAATTCATTCATTTTCTGAATACATACCTATCTGACATGAGTGACATAATTCTTCAGTATAAAGGTACACTAGGTAAATATGTGGGGGATGAGATCTGGGCGTTTTGGGGAGCTCCTTTATCCGAAGAAAACCCTATCTCTTTAGCAAGCGAAGCCTCTTTTGCTTTAGTGAAACGCTTAAAGCAGTTACGTCCAGTTTGGGAGAAAAAGGGCTTGCCCAGAGTGGAGATTCAAATTGGGTTGAATACAGGTAATGTAATCGTTGGAAATATGGGTTCAAACAAGCGTTTTGATTATTCCATTGTGGGCTATCAGGCTCGCCTAGCAAAGGTCTTGGGCAGGTTGAATAAAGTGTATGGGACTAAGATTTTGTTGCCAGAAAGCATGGTGGAGTCGCTGAAGGAGAGGTTTATCTTCAGGGAAGTGGATTGGGTGGCAACGGGTAAGAAAAAACCCGTGCGGGTGTACGAACTTCTTGATTCAATGGATGGCTTAAGTAAATACACAAAATTCTTTGAAGTGTATACCTTAGCATTAGCTGCATATCGTAAGCGGGAGTGGTTGAAAGCAAAGAGCTTATTTGAAGAGGCTTCCACTTTGCATAAAGGGGAGGGGGTTTGTAAAGTGTATATGGATCGGATTAAAGGGTATATTCATTCTCCACCTACAAAGGATTGGGATGGTGTGATGAGGCTGTAGCATGGATGGAAAAATAGTGGAGTGGAAAAATGTAAAGGATCTCTTAAAAACTGTGTACTTTGATGAAGAGGCCTTGTTGGGTCTAAAAAGTAAAGGCTCTTTAACAGCAGGAATTGTCTTGGTTTTGTTAGCGATTTTATTACAGTCTTCTTTTTCAGAAAAGGCCTTTCACTGGGCTTTTTTGTGGTCCTTGGTTAATTTATTTGGTGCGATCTTAGCAGTGTATATCACGATTAAGATTTTGAGTAGTAAGAGTCATTTTAACTTTGAGCAGTTGTTGTTTGGGATATCTTTGGCTTGCGTGCTTGGCTTTATTGCGATGTGGTTAGTCATAGGTATAGGGTATTTTTTATTCGGTCCTGCAGGGTATAACTTTTTATTGCAGGTAAAGCAGTATTATATGATGGTAATGTTTAGTTTTTCAGCAGAAGTGTTTTCAGAATTAAAGGGTTGGAAGTCCGTTACAGTTGGATTAGCCGGCATGACGATCTTGTTGATTTTATCTTATTTGTTGGGTTGATGGTAAAAGAAAGAAGAACAAGGATTACTTCATTTCAGTATACGCGCACCGGCCACAACTGGCTCTGTTTTTGTGCTGGGCTAAGAAGCTATCGCCACACTTAGGGCATTTCTTGCTCTTGGTGGTGAGTTTTCCGCCTTCAGTGGAGTAATTTTTAGCGTACTTGTAGACTTTTCCTTTCTTTACTTTCGGGGCGGGTTTTTTTTCAGCCATACTTATTCACTCTTGGTTTCAGTTTGGGCAGCGGCGGCCGCAGCGATAGCATCTGCTTCTGCTTTGATTTCTTCTTTGCTTTTGTGGCGCTTTTGGATAGGGCCATTTTCTACTTTTTGAAGAAGAGCGGCATCTTTGTAAATGGTGGCTATGACTGTTGCCTTTTTGTCTCCGAAAACACCTTGGATCTTGCGTACCATGACATGTTCAGGTTTGCTTTTGGTCTTATCGGCAATGAGCTTGGCAACGTCCTTTCGAGAGGGAGTGGTGTTTTCAAAAGTAAGTTCAGCGTAGATATCTTGAGCTTGAAGTAAGGGCTTATCTTCTTTTTTTTGGATAGTGATCTCCATTTATCTCACCTTGATGGCGTATTCGCCTTTGTGCTCAAGACCAATGGCTTTCGCAATCTGGCTTTTTTCAGCGTTTACAATATAGAGCCTTCCTTGCCAAGTTGTGGTGAACTGTTCCTTCTTACAGATGGGGCAGACAGCTTCCTCGGTAAAGATCCGGCATTGTTTGCAGGCTTTTTTCTTCATGGTCTTATGTGTTCCGAAGGCCTTTATTAAGCTTACGGATTCCGAAGGGATCTGTAAGTTCAGAATGTTAATTCTGTAGCTTACGGATTTGTTCGTCTATCTAATTGTAAAAATTCGATAATTTCTGGGAATTTGTCAAGGTTGAGATGGAGAGCACCTTTGCTTCGGTTATACCATCGAATGTAGTCTTTCCGAATGAGGTTCTCAATTTCTTTCTTCAGTTCTCCTCGAACATGGGAAGGAACCCCCCTTACAAGGTTGTCGATTCGGAAGTGTTTGGCGCCCATGGCTCGAATCTTGTATAACTTCTCCAGGATGTGCTGTTGAATTTCAAGGTTCTCTTGACTCACAAAACGACTTCCCAAGTTGCCTTCTTAATAGGTAGATGTAGTAAAAACTACGACAAGGAGAAAAGTTCTATTATGAGCCTTTTAAAGGATCACAATAGAAATATTTAAATAGAACACTGTTTTTTTTATAAGAATGGCAGAAGATGGAATAGAGATTAAAGACTTGCATGGTTCCTCCTTTTTTGACGTGATGGGGGACAGTCCTCGCAACCGCATATTAGATTTCTTGGCATCAGACGCTTTCGATTACACTCTAAAAGAGATCGCAAAGAACAGCCGTGTTGGCTATGCCACAATCAAGCGTATTTGGCATCATTTCATTGATTTAGGTCTTGTCAAACAAACTCGCAAAGTAGGAAAAGCCGTCTTTTACAAGTACGACAATACTACGCCATACGGAAAACTTTTCAAGCGCTTCTATCTAGATATTATCATTTCCGAGGCCAATAAAGAAGCGCAGAAATACTTATTAGAAAAGAAAACCTCGTCAACAAAGCTTATAAAGAAAACAGCTTAAGGAAGAGGGATGAACCTGAGTCGTGCAGCGTCTATTTTGGCAAGATATGATATTAAGAAACCATTAGAAAGATATAGGGATGTCTATAGGGCTATTGAACGACTAGGGGATTCACTTTCAGAAGAAGAACATTTAGTTCTTTTTGATGCATTATGGTTTATGAAGCATAGAGATAATAGTTTTGCATTGCCTGAATCTTTAAAATTAAAATTGATTAAGCATAGGAAAATATTTTCTCCTTTGAGCGAAATATTAGAAATACACGCTCCGCATTTAATTACATTAATAATCGAATTATGTGATTTATCAGAAAGCGAGCAGGCTGCCTTGTGGCAGGCCTTCCATATCATTTCGCCAGAATCCTGCTCGAGAGAAGCAACTACGATAGAAAAAAACTTGAAACTTGATAATTTCATAATGAAAAAATCAAGTTCTTACGGAAAGATAAAAGTTCTTGATATAGGTTGTGGGAGAGGCTGGACTATAATAGGTCTAGTAGATAAGTATCTGGAGAAAATAGTAGGTTTCGGTGTAGACTTTAATATTGATCCCAGCACATTTCGCCATCCAGGAGTTAAACTTACTCAGGTTAACTTAGCTAATGGGCTTCCTTTTTTGGAGGGTTCTTTTGATTTGGCGTATTCTTACCAAGTCTTTCGCTATTTTACGAAAAAAGAAGGGATCGTTTCTCTGCTGAAAGACATATTAAGGGTTTTGCGCAAAGAAGGAGTCTTTGTTTTCGAGGACGATAAAAAATCTTTGGATTGGTATAAATCGGAAATTTTTCCGCAGATTTCAAGTCAATGTGAATTATCTGACCATCCAATGACATTAATCAAGAAATAACTATTCTTTCTTTTTCTTCTTTTCTTTAGGCTTTTCGGCAGGAGCAGAAGCAGCCTTTTCTCCTCGCTTGAGGTCCTCTTCAACCCATTCTTCCTTACCCAAACCCGGTTGTCGCATGGTTAAGCCCAACTTGGGGTTTGCAATGTCCTTATAGCTAACAGCAATGACTCGTGCAATGCATCGGTCGCCGACTTTCAATACCCGCTTACTCTCTCGTCCAGCAAGGGTTTTGTCTTTATTGAAACTAACAAAGTCATTCATGGTCTGAGAAATGTGGATCATGCCTTCAATAGGACCTAAACTGATAAAGGCTCCGAAGTCGGCAATGTCTTTGATCTTACCTAGGCAGACTTCCTGCATTTCAGGTTCAAACGCAAGTAATTCAAAGGTGGTATGATAGTAATTTGCTCCATCGCCTGCAATGATGATGCCTTCTCCAATTTCAGTGACGCTAGAAACATCAATAACAAGACCGAGTTCCTTAGAGACGTATCCAGAATATTTTTTCTTGAGTTCATCCACAACTGATTTTTCGAGTGCGAGCCCAAATGAGGTAGGCGGCACGCGGACATGGTCTTTGACTTTGACTTTGTAGTACATTTATTCAACCTTCAAATAGTGTTTTTGGCGCAACGTAATAATTTTCACACCCTTCGCCTTAAGCGCTCGCTTGAGGTCGCGGTCCTGCGTGGCAGCGTAATCCACGGGTCCGTTCAGGATGCACTCGTCTACGGTACTAGAACAGGGCAGGCTTTTTAAGCCTTTTTGTTTTACAAGCTGCAAAGCGAGTTTAGCTGCTTCCTTATCCTTGGTTTTGGCACTCGCAACGATCTTATTCAACTCATCAATGGTTTTGTCCATGATATAGAGTTCATAGGGTTCGTTCATGAGTTCTTTGATCTTCTCAAACACATCCACCCGATAGAGTTCAGGAATGAGGAGGAAATTAGTGTCCAAAATGACAATCTTGGGTTTCATAGTCGTTTTTTATGCCTGAGCTGTTTCCTGGCTTTCTTTCGTTGCGTTAATTTTTTCTTTCTGGGTTTTTCTTTTTTTAGTTTTGGTTTTGTTTTTGAAGATTTAGGAGCCTTTTGCTGAACAAGCCTAAGAGCTTCAGCATCAGATAAACGATGCCATTTCCAGTAAGTCTTTTCTTTCATTTCAATGGAAATGGAAAAATCAGGCAGTTGTCTTAAGGCAATTCGACTTTCCGTACTTTGTTTTTTATCTTCCAAAACCTTTTCCATCTTAAGGAGGTGAATGGTTTTTTGTTGGTGAGAATTAAGATAAGGAACAAGCCTTTCAAGGTTTTTTTCTTGTCCAGGGATATAATAAGCGGGGCTCGTGCCAAATTTAATTGCGCTAACCCGAATCTGTTTAGCATCGGTAAGTTCGCTAAGAATCGCTCCAATCAGTAAGGTATCTCCTCCAAGAACTTTTTTGATTTGTATGGGTAGAAGAGGTCCTTGTTCTTGCACGATGCGTAGAACGTTTTCTTTGGTGAGCATAGTTTAAAGAAAGGATCCTGGGTTATATAAAGGTTCTTAGGGTCTAATCCATCGACATTCCCAATAACTAACATCCCCTTCATCGTCGACAATACCCAACATAAGTCGTTTTTTAGTGCTGTGAGCTACGCGGTTTTTCGCAGCAAATTCATGCCAGGTGAGTTGTTCGCCTTCGTGGATGGGGTAAACAACCCATCGGGCGTGGTCTTCCCCAGGCTTTACGCCGCGGTCATAAATGCGAAAATCAGCTCCAAATTTCAGTGCCGTCTTGATGATGTAGCCACGGTTCCTTATGTCCTTAAAGACAATGTATCGGATCCAAAAATTAGGTTCACACTTCTTTGCTTTTCTGATGAAAACATCCTTATCAACGACATTTTTTCCGTCGTAAACGTCCAGTTTTCCTTTTTCGATGAGGTAGAGTGCTTCAAGCAAGGAGAGTTGTATTTTGCCATCTTCTAGGGTTTGTCCAAATCGGCTTTGGTTGTACAGTTCACGAGCTTCATCGCTAACTTCAGTAACAACGAGTTCACTAAGAAGAGTGGCTTTTATTTTTGTTTTCTTTGTTTTTGGCTTTTCTTCGGTAACGCCCATGTGTTTGATTTCAATCTCTTCTTCAGGAACAAACCGAAGGGGTTCTTCAGAGGTATGTGTAATAGAATCTAGTTCCAGGCCGAGTGGCTCATTCGGGGCTTCCTCTTGTTCAGGGGAAGGCTCTCCCTGCGACTCGGGCGCTTTTTTGGGCTTGCGCGCCATGCGACGGTGTAGCTCAGGGCTATTTAAAAAGGTGGTGGTTCCATAGTTTATGGAACCTCAGAAACAAGTTCATTTCTAGTGGTTCGTATTCTTTCCTACACCTAGTCTTTATAGAATAAACAGGGCTTGCTGGACTTATCCCGACGTAACGCCAATTTGCCAGGGCCTGTCCTGCAGCCCCCTGAAGGTTTGTCATAGGTCCTGGCATTTTTCTTTAAAGTGAGCAAAAAAGAATAGGTAAAAATTATTTGTATTCCCGCCAGGTATGTTTACAGGCTTGGCAGCGTAAGAATCGCGTTTCAGGTTCATCGCCAGCTCTTGTTTGTTGGAGCCAGTAGAAGGCTTTGGGGTGCTTGCATTTAGGACATTCCGCTTCAGTCTCAGGCAAGGTTTGGTCTTCTTCAGATACCACTTCAATTTCTTTGACGGTTTCTTCCATGGTTTCTTTGATTTCAGTAACTTCGGCGTCCTTCTTGGTGTAACCACAGGTGCAATAAAGTACCTTTTTACCTTTTTCTTTCTTAGGTCGTAGAAGACTTCCGCACTTGGGACAGAACATAATGCGTTTCGACCGCCCACGCTTTATATAGTTTTTGGCTAAGGTTAAGCTGTACTGTATAAGTCCAAAATTACTTTACACTTCTAGAGTATATAGGTTGTTTTTAAA
>ERZ1292623.184-Hain-H51-01um-R1-184-length-70272-cov-7_pt3 | contig 36031 bp, 34 predicted proteins | sample MGYA00564398_ERZ1292623 | MGnify/ENA primary metagenome ERZ1292623 (study PRJEB36523, sample SAMEA6512633) | groundwater metagenome | collected 2019-01-07 | study: AquaDiva: Metagenomics assemblies of 32 groundwater samples
TCGTCGGCCCCGCAAGAAAATTTGGCAACTAATTTAAGGTTGCCATTTTTTTTATGTAAAAGTACTAATTATTAGATTGGTTAGAGCGTGGCGCCTTTGGCGCCAAAGTCGCGAGTTCGAGTCTCGTCGGCCCCGCAAGAAAATTTGGCAACTAATTTAAGGTTGCCATTTTTTTTATTTCAAATTGTTTTTATTAACCCCATTCTTTAGAATGGGGTTTAGAGTTCTTCACATTCTCTCGGACTTTAGTCCAAAACAATGTGGCTAAAGCCAAAGTTGTTTTTTTGTTTTCTCCCCGAGATAAATCTCGAGGTTATTAAAAAAAAATGCAAATTTAATTTAATCTTAAACAATAATTTTGTAGTTTTGAATAAATAAAATCGAGCTAAAAATGATAATCTCAATACCAAAAGAAACCGAGCAATCTGAAACAAGAGTTGCTTTAACTCCCTCAACAGCGAAAATACTTTCCAAAAAACATAAACTGCAAATTGAAATTGGTGCTGGTTTAAATTCAATATTTAGTGATGAAAGTTATAAACTTTCTGGCGCAGAAATTTTATCTTCAAATGAAATCTACAATAATTGCGAAATAATTTGTAAAGTAATTTCTCCAACTATCGATGAGGCAAATAAATTTCCAATTGGTTCAATCTACATTGGATTTTTAAATCCATTTAACAACAAAGAGATTTTAAAAATATTTGTTGAAAGAAAAATTACAAGTTTCGCAATGGAATTTATTCCGCGAATTAGTCGTGCTCAAAATATGGATGCACTGAGTTCGATGGCAACAATTGCAGGATACAAAGCAGTTTTAATTGCGCTTGATAAATTACCAAAAATGTTTCCGCTGATGATGACTGCGGCAGGAACGATTGCACCGGCAACAGTTTTAATTTTGGGAGCAGGCGTTGCTGGTCTTCAAGCAATTGCAACTGCAAAAAGAATGGGAGCAAAAGTTTCCGCATTTGATCCTCGCCCAAGTGTGAAAGAACAAATTAATAGTGTCGGCGCAGTTTTTGTTGAAATGCCAATCGAAGAAAATATTGAAACAAGTGGTGGATATGCAAAAGAACAATCAGATGCATTTTTATTGAAAGAGCAGGAAGTAATCGGAGCGCAACTATCAAAAACAAATGTTGTAATTTCAACTGCACAAATTTTCGGAAAAAAAGCACCAATCTTAATTACAAAACAAATGGTTGAAATGATGAAGCCCGGATCGGTGATTGTTGATTTAGCCGCCGAGCAAGGTGGAAATTGCGAATTAACAATTGCTGGTGAAACTGTATTTCACAATGGTGTACAAATTATCGGACCAAAAAATTTACCAGCAACTTTGCCAATTGATGCAAGCGAGATGTACAGCAAAAATATTTTAAATTTAATTAATAATATATTTGCAAAAGATGAACTTGATTGGGAAGAGGAAGTTACAAAAGGCGCTTGCATAACTCGCAGTGGTGAAATATTTCATCCGATGATTAAAGAAAGATTTAACCAGTAATTTTTTTTAGAGCAATTTTTAAAATTTCTTCTAATTTTGGATTTTCAGTTTTGAATTCTTTTAAAACTTCCGAAAGCGTTTTATCTACCTGTTGACGATTAAAACCTAATTTTAGCATTGCTTGATGGGCTTTTTCCTTGATTGCGAATTGCGATGAATCATCTTTAAACTCCGAAGTAGAATTAATTTTTGCAACTTTGTCGCTCAACTCGATAATAATTCTTTCCGCAGTTTTTCTTCCAACTCCCGGGATTGTAGTTAACGCGGCGGCATTTCTATTTAAAATAAAATTTTGTAAATCGCTCGAAGAAATTCCACTTAAAATTGTTTGTGCGATTTTTGGACCAATTCCGGAAATGGAAATTAATTGGCGAAACATTTCTCTTTCGGTTTCAGTTGAAAAACCAAAAAGTGTCAGTGAATCTTCGCGTACAATTAAATGAGTTAAAATAGTTACGGTGGAATTTTCGTTTGGAAGAGTTTCAAAAGTTGAAAGTGGAATAAAAATTAAAAATGCTACACCGCCAGTTTCCAAAATAATTTCGGTGGGGGATTTCTTTATTAGTTTTCCAGTTAGTTGAGCAATCATTTTATTATTTTAATTCTTTCAGGATGAAGTTCCAAAAATTTTTTCCAACTTGCAAATTTATTTTTGCTATTTAAAATTCGGTGGGAGTGGCAAATTGCAATTCCGAGCGCATCAGATTCATCAAAATGTTTTGGTTTATTTTTTATTTTTAAAATACTCATTGTCATAAATTGCATTTGCTCTTTAGAAGCGGAGCCACTACCGACGACAGATTTTTTTATCTCGCGAGGAGAATATTCTGTAATTGGCAAATTAAATTTAGCCGCGGCTAAAAGTGCAACGCCACGAGCTTGTCCAATCTTTAAAGCAGACTGCGCATTTTTAGAATAAAACGCTGTCTCGATTGCAACTTCATTTGGTTTAAATTTTGTTATTATTTTTAAAAGATTATCGTAAATATTTTTTAAACGCAAATGCATTAATTCTTTTGGATTATTTTTTATTGCCTCAAAGTGAATTAGTTTTTCTTCATTTCGAAAAACTGAAATCACTCCAGCACCGCAAATAATTGTACCGGGATCAATTCCGAGAATAATGATTTCTTTTTTCATTTATGAACTAAATTTAATATCTCGAATTTTTAATTGTGGCAAAGTAATTCCTAAAAAATCTTCTTCATCAACCGAAAAAACAATTTCGAAATTCTGTCTATCCATCATTAATTGATTTAAAAATTCCCCGAGATTAAATCCGATGCAATCAATCACCGCACCATTTTTTTTAACCTTAAATTTTAAATGATTTATACCGACAATTTTTGGATAACCATAAATAGGTGCATTTTTCAAGAGGAAATTTGGTTTTAAATTTTTCGGTCCAAATGGGGCAAGCAATTTTAAGTATTGCATAAATTTTGCATCGAGTTCATTTATTTCAACTTGCGCATCGATTGTGATTTCTGGAGTTAAAATTTCTTCGGTTAAATTATCTTTTGCAATTTGTTGAAGCGAATCGCGAAGTTCATCAATTTTATCAATTTGAAGTGACAAGCCAGCGGCATATTTATGTCCACCAAATTGATCCAAAAGATGCGAGCATTGATTTAGCGCGTCGTAAAGATTAAAGCCGCTGATACTTCTGGCAGAACCTTTTGCCGCTCCATTTATTGAAGTTAATAAAATTGCTGGTCTGTAATATTTTTCAACAATTCTCGATGCAACAATTCCAATTACGCCGGGATGCCACGATGGATTGTAAAGAACAAAAATATTTGCTTTATCATTTACGATTGCTTTTTCTGCTTCTTCGATTGCAGTTTGCAAAACAGTTCCATCAATTAATTTTCTTTCGGAATTTTCAGTTTCTAAAACTGCGGCGTACTCTCGCGCTTCGTCCATCTCAAGAGAAATTAAAAGTTTTACAGCACGCATTGCGTCGCCCATTCTTCCGACTGCATTTATTCGCGGTGCAAGATTGAAAACAACTTGCCCAGAGGAAAGCGAAGTTGTTTTTATTTTTGCTTTTTCGATGAGTGCTTTTATTCCCGGCCGTGGAAAATTATTTATTCGTTCCAATCCCAACTTTACAAGTATTCTGTTTTCATCAATCAGCGGAACAATGTCGGCAGTTGAAGCAAGCGCAACGAAATCTAAATATTCTGTAACATCAATCGGTTGAGATAATTTTGTTGAAATCGCAGAAATAAATTTGAATGCAACTCCACATCCGCAAAGAAATTTAAAAGGGTAGTTACAATCTTTTTGCATCGGATTTAAAATTGCAACTGCTTCGGGTAAATTTTCTGCTGGTTGATGGTGGTCGCAAATAATAAGTTCAATTCCAATCGAGTGCGCATAATTAGTTTGTTCAATCGCAGTGATTCCACAATCAACACTAATTATAAGCGAGACATTGATTTCTTTTGCGTAATCAATTCCGGTTTTTGAAATCCCGTAACCTTCGAGAATTCTATCGGGAATATAATATGTAACTTGCGCGCCAATTTTTTGCATGAAAAGATAAAGTAGCGCAGTTCCATTTGTACCGTCGACATCGTAGTCGCCGTAAATCATAATTTTTTCTTTTTTGTCGAGCGCAGAAAAGACTCTATTTACAGCAATATCCATGTCTTTCATCAAGAAAGGGTCATGCAAATCATCTTTTGAGGAATAGAAAAATTTTTGTGCTTCTTCGCTTGATGTGATTCCGCGACTAAAAAGTATTTTTGCAATCGTAATTGGGATTTCGAAAGTTTTTGCGAGTTCGAAAACTTTTTCGTTATTTTCGTTATCTAAAAACTTCCATCGGAGTTCAGGTTTTTTTGTCACAATATTTCTTTCAAAGAAAAATTTATGTGACATTTCATTTCACAAAGAAAACACTGCAAAGGAAAAACGATAAGCCGAATTCTGTCTTTTCCTTTTACGGAAGAGGCAATCATTTCTCTAGGACGAACATTACTGAACGCCTCATGCGACCTACCCATTCTGCGATTCATTAAAGAATCTTGCCGGAGAGGCAATCAGAACTTACATGGTCTTGCACCCGGTGGGGTTTATCATGCTAACGCAATCACTTGCATTACGGTGCGCTCTTACTTTAATCCCGCTAAATTGCAGGACGCACCTTTTCACCCTTGGTCCGCCGAAACGGATCGGTATATTTTCTGTGACACTATCCGTAGAATTTCTTCTCCTGGAAGTTATCCAGCACCGTCTCCTTTGGTGTTCGGACTTTCCTCTCTTGAAAAATTCAAGAGCGATTGCCTGAATTTCCTTTGCAGGTTTTTTTAGTGATTGAAATGTTGTTAATTACACTTTTTTACGACAGCATTATTTTTGATGCTGTCTCTGCGACTTCGGTCGATACAACAATTCGTCCGCAATGTTCGCAATTATAAATTTTATTATTTCTTTGTATGTCGATTAAATGCTGTGGTGGAATTCTATTATTACATCCGCCACACGAATCTTTCCTAATTGCCGCGATTGCTTTTCCTCTTCGAGCTGAGTGAATCGTGTTGTAACGATCAAGTGAATCTTCATCAAGTCTCGAAGTGATTTTAATTTTTTCATTTTGCAATCTTAAAAACTCATCTTCGTTTTCTTTTAAAATTACTAAAAGTTCTTCCTGTTTAGTTTTTAGTTCAAAAGCTAAAAGTGTGAACTGAGAATTTAATTCTTCCAATTCCTTAACGAAGTTTGTAATTAAATTTTCTTGTTCAATAAAAACATTTTCCGCTTCCGAAATTCCATTTGTTGCAAAATCAATCTCTTTAGTAATTGCATCGTACTCGCGATTATTTTTTACATTATACAATTGTTCTTTGTATTTTTCAAGTTTGGCTTTAAAATCTACCGCATCGCCATCAGATTTTTCTCTTGTCAACTTTGCATTATTCACAAGATTATTTTTTTGGTCAATTTCGCCTTGTAAAAGCGCCTCTTTTTCTTCGAGAACTTTTACAGCCACAGGCAAATCGCCTTTTAATTCTTCCAATTCTTCAAGTTCGCCATCAATTTGTTGAAGCCAATAAAGCAATTGCAATTTTTCTTTCAATTAAAACTCCTTCTTAAAAATAGTTTACAGGGTTAGTTGATTTTTTTGTGATAAAGATTTTTATAGTTTTGTCGTTTAAAATTTTGTTAATTATTTTTGATAAAGAATTAAGCGATACAACTTCGGTCTCATAATGACCTGCATCGATGAGTAAAATTTTATTTTCAAATTCTTGAAATGAATGATATTTTACATCGGCAGTTATAAATGCATCAGCACCAGATTTTATTGCCGCGCTTGTAAGTTCACTTCCAGAGCCACCACAAACTGCAACAGTATTAATTATTTTTGATTTTCCATTTGTGTAGCGAATCGATTTTATTTTCAAACAATCTTTTACATAATTTAGAAAAGAATTTTGACTCATCTTATTTTTCAAATTTCCAATTGCGCCAATCCCGAACATTGTAGATTTGTTTTTCATTTCAAAAACATCATACGCAATTTCTTCGTAAGGATGAGCGTTTTTCATCGCATCTATAATAGAATCCAATTTCCATTTCGAGCAAATCATTTCAAGTTTTGATTCATTCACTTTTTCTAATTTTCCAATTTCACCAATTGCAGGATTTGCATTTTCTTTTGGCAAGAAAGTTCCAATCCCATCTGTTCGGAAACTGCATTTTTCATAATTTGTAAAAGAGCCAGCGCCAGCGTTAAACATTGCTTCAGCAACTTCTTCAAGTTTATTTTTTGGGACATAAACAATAATTTTGCAAAGTGTATCGCCGCTTGACGAAAGAAATTTAATATTTTCTAAATTTAATTTTTTTGCGAGAGAAAAACTTACTCCGTCAGAAATGCTATCAAAATTTGTGTGCGCGCAAAACAAATTTATTTTATTTGAAATTAATTTGTGTAGTAAATTTCCGATTCGTTCATTTGCAATAATATTTTTCTGTTCGTTAAAAATAAGTGGGTGATGAGTTACAATTAAATTTGCTTTTGCTTTTATTGCTTCCTCAATCACTGCGAGGTTTAAATCCAGCGAACAAATAATATTTTTTATTTTGTCGTTTAAATCTCCAACCTGCAATCCAACATTATCTTTATTCCATGCTATTTCCGAAGGAATTTCTTTTTCAATATTTCTAATAAAATCTTTTATCGTCATAAAATAAAAAATCCCGAGTAGGTTGCTCGGGATTTAATTTTGTATTTCAAAATCTAAATAAGTTATTTTCTTTCGTTTCATTGGTACAAAAATACAAAAACAAATTGCATTTTGCAATTTTAAATTATTAAAAGTTGAAAAAACCAATCTTGACTTTTGGGCAGTTTTTCAGTAAAATGTACAAAAATAAAGATAAAATTAGTTTTGAAAGGACAATTTTGCTGACTCCTTACGGAAAAGATGTTTACTTAACGATTTTTATAGTTTCAATTCTTGCTGTTGGTTTTTCGTATTTCTTTTTACAATCATCATTAATTAAATCTGTAATTTATATTTTAGCTTTTGCGATTGTAATTTTCACCATTAATTTTTTTCGCGATCCAGAGAGAATTACGCCAAAAGATGATAGCTCAATTATTTCTCCAGCAGATGGAAAAATTATTCAAATCAGAAATATAAAAGAAGATATTTTTATAAAAGATGAATCTATTTTGATTAGCATTTTTATGTCTCCGTTAAATGTGCATGTCAACAGAATCCCGATTGATGGAAAAGTTGCCTACATTAATTATGTCAAAGGAGAATATTTTGCGGCGTTCGAGGATAAAGCATCGCTCAAAAACGAACAATCGCATATCGGAATTGAAAGTAAATTTGGAAAAGTATTTTTTAAACAAATTGCAGGTTTTGTTGCAAGAAGAATTATTTACGACATTAAAGTCGAAGATGAAGTGAAAAAAGGAAATCGTTTTGGAATGATAAAATTTGGTTCGCGAGTTGATATTTATTTACCAAAGAATGTTAACATCAATGTGAAAATCGGAGAAGTAACTGTTGCTGGCGAAACAATTCTTGCAAATTTTAAATGAGAATAAAAATTAAAATTACTCGAGCAGTCGTCCCGAACTTATTTACAATTTTAAATATGTTCAGCGGATTTATTTCTGTCATCGCTTCATCGGATGGAAATTTTATTTATGCCGCAAATTTTATTTTAGTTGCCGCGCTTTTTGATATACTTGATGGCGTAATGGCTCGATTAACAAAGTCTTCGAGCGAGTTTGGCGTGCAAATTGATTCGCTCGCCGATGTAATTTCTTTTGGAATTGCTCCAGCATTTTTAGCTTACAAAATTTATCTTTTTCAATTTGGCGAAATTGGTTTGTTAATTAGTTCGTTGTTGATGGTGATGGCTGGAATCAGACTTGCAAGATTTAATATTCAACTTGTTGGATTTGATAAAAATCATTTTAGCGGATTGCCTTCGCCTGCAAGTGGACTAACTATCGTTGCATTTATTTTAACTTTTTACGATTCAAAAAATGGATTTAATTCCGAAGCAGTAAAATATTTTCCAGCATTGGTTATTTTAGTTTCTCTTTTGATGGTGAGTTTAATTAAGTACGATACTTTGCCAAAACTTTCTAAAAAAGGATTTCAGGAAAAACCATTTCATGTTGTATCATTATTTTTTTCGTTGTTTTTAATTTTTATCACAAATGGAAAAGCATTATTTTATATCATAATCGCATTTATTATTTTTGGAGTTTTGCGTTCAACCATTAATGTTATCAAAAAAGAAATCTTTCATCGCAACCACGAGGAAGATGAAGAACTAACCAGTATGGATTTATAAAATATGTATCATGCAAGAATAACAGTAACTTTACGAAAAACAATTCTTGATCCTCAAGGAAAAGCAATCGAACATGCGCTTCACTCGTTAAATTTAAATTTGATTGAAGAGTTGCGAGTTGGAAAACATATCGAGATGAATATCAACACAAATAATTTTGATGAAGCGAAACGAATTACGGAGGAAGCCTGCAAACAATTACTTGGCAACCCTGTGATGGAAGATTTTAAATTTACGATTGAAGAAATAAAATGAAATTTGGCGTAATAGTTTTTCCCGGTTCAAATTGCGATCACGATGCATACAATGTTGTAAAAAATGTAATCGGGCAGGAAGCAGAATTAATTTGGCACAAAGAAAATTCGGTTGGAGATGTTGATGCGATAATTTTGCCCGGCGGTTTTTCTTACGGCGATTATTTAAGGTGTGGAGCGATTGCCAGATTTTCTCCGATAATGAAAGATGTAATTCGCTTTGCAAATAATGGTGGAATTGTGATTGGCATTTGCAATGGTTTCCAAGTGCTTGTTGAAGCAGGATTATTACCCGGCGCGCTTTTGCAAAATAATAGTTTGAAATTTATTTGCGATTTTGTAAATTTGAAAGTGCTGAATAATAATTCTATTTTTACGAGTGAATGTAAAGTTGGTGAAGTTTTAAATATTCCAATTGCTCACGGCGAAGGAAATTATTTCGCTGATAACGACACATTAAAAAAGTTGCAAGATAATAATCAAATTGTTTTGCAATATTGCGATAAATTTGGAAATGTAAATGATGAATCAAATCCGAATGGCGCAAAATTAAATATTGCCGGAATAATAAATGAAAAAGGAAATATTTTAGGAATGATGCCGCATCCTGAAAGAGCGGCAGAAAAAATTCTTGGCTCAAACGATGGTTTAAAAATTTTTCAATCAATAATTAATCAATTTGTTAACGCATAATTTTTAGGAGATCAAAATGGGAAACTTAGGAACATCAGAAATTATTTTAATCGTGCTCGTTGTTTTATTGTTTTTCGGAGCAAAAAAATTACCGGAACTTGCACAAGGTTTAGGCAAGGGAATTCGTGAATTTAAAAAATCAATTCGCGATGTAAAAGATGAAGTTGAAAATACTTCATCTGAAGATGAAAAGAAAACAAAATAATTTATAGTATATCGCAGTGTCTCAAACTCTTTTAGCTCCTTTTAGAGAAACTCTCGAAGGCATCAAATCGTCTGAATTTTCTTTCACCGATGTTGTCGCGAAATACATTTCTTCAATTAACAATCAAAAACATTTGAATGCGTTTTTGGAAGTTTTTGAAGACGATGCAATTTCATTTTCAAAAATTGTTGATGAGAAAATTAAAAATAATTCTGCTGGTAAACTTGGCGGGATGGTAATTGCAATTAAAGATGTCATCAACATAAAAGATAAACGAACGACTTGCGGTTCGAAAATTTTAGAAAATTTTATTGCGCCGTACGATGCAACTGTAATTGAGCGATTAAAAAAATCTGACGCAACTTTAATTGGTAAAACAAATATGGATGAGTTCGCGATGGGCTCGTCAAATGAAAATTCTGCTTACGGAGCAGTTCTTCATCCGCTGGATAATTCTCGCGTTCCCGGTGGTTCAAGTGGTGGCTCGGCAGTTGCTGTCGCTGCAAAAATGGCGATGACCTCTCTCGGCACCGATACGGGCGGTTCAATTCGTCAGCCTGCAGGATTTTGCGGAATCTTCGGAATGAAGCCTACTTACGGGCGTGTTTCGAGATACGGGCTGGTTGCTTTTGCTTCTTCTTTTGACCAAATCGGCGTTTTTTCTTCCACTCCAAAAGATTTGGCAAGTGTGCTTGAGGTTATTTCTGGTCATGATGAAAAAGATTCGACTTCATCTAAAATTGAAGTTGGCGAATATTTGAAAAATATTAATCCCGATGTTAAAGGATTAAAAATCGGTTTGCCGAAAGAATATTTTCACAAAGATTTGCCAAAAGAAATTAATGATTTAATTTCTGAAAAAATAAATTTTTTAAAATCAAAAGGAGCAAAGTTTGTTGAAGTAACTCTTCCGCACTCCGATTATACAATTGCGACTTATTATATTTTAGCAACTGCTGAAGCATCTTCAAATCTTGCCAGATATGATGGTGCGCGTTATGGCTATCGATCGAAAAATTCAAACTCATTGACTCAAATGTACGAAGCATCGCGAAGTGAAGGATTTGGATCTGAGGTGAAAGCAAGAATAATGCTCGGCACTTATGTTTTATCATCTGGGTATTATGATGCGTATTATAAAAAAGCGCAAAAAGTTCGTCGCTTAATTCAAAATGATTTTCTTGAAGCGTATAAACAAGTCGATTGCATTTTAACTCCGATAACTCCTTCGACTGCTTTTAAGATTGGAGAAAAAACTGATGAGCCGTTGCAAATGTATCTGTCCGATGTTTTTACTGTCTCTGCAAATTTGGCTGGCATACCGGGAATAAATATTCCGATTGGATTTGATAAAAATAATTTACCAGTTGGAATGCAGATTTTAGGAAAACATTTTGATGAACAAATTTTATTAAATGTTGCTGAATGTTGTTTCAAAAATTAAAAGGAAATTTAAATGAGTATTCTTGTAAATAATAAAACTAAAGTTGTTGTGCAGGGAATTACTGGAGGAGAGGGAACTTTTCATACTTCTCAAATGTTATTGTACGGAACAAAAATTGTTGCCGGTGTTACTCCTGGCAAAGGTGGTTTATCGTATAAAGGAAATGATAAAGACAAATTTAATCGTGCTGTGCCAATTTACAATACGGTTATCGATGCAGTAAAAAATGAAAATGCAAACACAAGTATAATTTTTGTTCCCGCGGCTTTTGCGGCAGATGCAATTTTGGAATCGGTGAGTGCTGGAATTAAACTTGTAGTTTGTATCACCGAAGGAATTCCCGCGAAGGATATGATTTTGGTTTATGATTTTGTCAAAAAAAATAATGCCGTTCTTATCGGTCCAAATTGTCCAGGAATCATTACGCCGGGCGAATGCAAACTTGGTATTATGCCTGGTTTTATTCACAAATCTGGCAATGTTGGCGTTGTTTCTCGAAGTGGAACTTTGACTTACGAAGCAGTTTGGCAATTGACCGAAAGGCAAATTGGGCAATCAACTTGTATTGGCATTGGTGGCGATCCTGTTATTGGAACAAGATTTATTGATGCGTTAAAATTATTTAATGATGATCCGAAAACTGAAGCAGTTGTGATGATTGGAGAGATTGGTGGAACGGCTGAGGAAGAAGCCGCTGAATATGTAAAAAAATATATGAAGAAACCTGTCATCGGATTTATTGCTGGTAGAACTGCGCCCGCTGGAAGAAGAATGGGACATGCTGGTGCGATAATTTCTGGTGGAAAAGGAACTGCGGATGAAAAAATTAAAGTGATGCGAGAATCGGGAATTTTAGTTTGCGATTCGCCAGCAGATATTGGAAAGATGGTGAAACTTGCATTGACAAAAAAAAATGGTAAAAATCATAAAAAGAAAAAAGTTTTAAAAAAGAGATTATCCCAAAGGGATTCCTTTGGAATTAAAAAATCTAAATCAAAAAAATAAAAGGAAAAAATGGCAACTGAAAGAACATTATGTATTTTAAAACCCGACTGCGTTAAAAAAAATCTTCAAGGTGAAGTTTTATCACGATTGCAAAAAGCTGGATTTAAAATTCTCGGACTAAAACAAATTCGATTGACAAAAGAAGAGGCTGGAGGATTTTACGCAGTTCACAAAGGAAGACCTTTTTATGATTCGCTTGTTGAATTTATGACAAGTGGTCCGTGCGTACCAGTTGCGCTTGAAAAAGAAAATGCAGTCGCAGATTACCGAGCTCTAATTGGTGCAACTGATCCAAAAGATGCAGAAGTGGGAACTGTTCGCCGCGATCTTGCAGATAGTAAAGGTGAAAATATTGTTCACGGATCCGACTCGGTTGAAAATGGAAAAATTGAAATCGCATATTTTTTTGCTGAAAGCGAACTTTTATAAATGCTTAAAAAATGGAATCGAAAATCTGATCCCATTTTTAAAAAAAATCAGCCGATATTTTTATGAGCAATTCATCATCGGCATTGCAGCAATTTAAAAATCTTGTTGGAATAAAGTTTCAGCTCTACAATAGTCTTTTTACCTCTTTACCATTTCATCGAATAGAAAATACCGGATTGTTGCTTTCTTTATTTCTTTCTGTTTGCGAAGAGGGATTTAAAAAAAATCAAACACCTCTTCAAATTATTGATGAATTTTTTAAAAGGCACACCACTTATTTAAAAGAAGAAGAAAAACTTAATCTGCTTTTTCGTTTTGTGCAATATGTCGAACGGCAAGTTGTTTTGTTTGATGCTTTGGAAGATGCCGCTTTTAAAGAGGTAAATGACATGAATGGCGTTGGAACACTCAAACATCTTGAATCAGAAATAATACAAGAAAAATTACAAGATCAAATCTCGGAAAAAATAAAAGATTTTAATGTGCGACTTGTTCTTACGGCGCATCCCACACAATTTTATCCCGGTTCGGTTTTGGGAATTATCCACGATCTTTCAAAAGCATTAGCCGAAAATGATGCCAATCAAGTAAATGTTTTTTTACAACAACTTGGCAAAACAGCTTTTTTTAAACATCAAAAACCTACACCGTTTGATGAAGCGATTAGTTTGATTTGGTATCTTGAAAATATTTTTTATCCGGCTGCTGGTAAAATTTCCTCTTTTCTTAAAAATCAATTCCCAGATTCTTTTTCAGAAAATAGTTCGTTAATTAAAATGGGTTTTTGGCCTGGTGGTGATAGAGATGGAAATCCTTTTGTAACTGCCGAAACAACTCTGCAAGTTTCCGAAGCCCTGCGTGGAGCAATTCTCAAGTGTTATTATCTTGAAGTACGAAAATTAAAACGCCGACTAACTTTTGAAGGAGTTGATGTTCTGTTAGCTGAAGTAGAAAAAAAATTGTACAATAATCTTTTTGTGCCGGAACAAAAAACTGATCTTTCGAAGCAAGAAATTTTACACACGCTTGATGAAATAAAAAATATTTTAGTTTTCAAGCACAATAGACTTTTTCAGCATTTGGTAGATAATCTTAAAAATAAAGTAGAAATATTCGGACTACATTTTGCATCGCTTGATATTCGCCAAGATAGTTCCGTTCATTCTGCAATTTTAGAATCGTTGTCGGAAAAAGGAAATGAAATTCCAAAAAATTATTCTCACTGCACCGCTGAAGAAAAAATAAATATTCTTTCATCGTTGCAAACTGCTGAAACAAAAATAGTTCCAGAGGATTCCATCCATAAGGATAATTTTGAAACGATTCGTTTAATAAAACAAATTCAAAAATATAATGGGGAAGAAGGGTGCAATCGTTACATTATAAGTCAGTGCAGTAGCGCCATTAATGTAATGGAAGTGTTTGCTTTATTTTTGCTGGCAGGTTGGAAAAAAGAAGAAATGAATATCGATATTGTCCCTTTATTTGAAACTATTGATGATCTTCAAAATGCTGTCGAGGTGATGGAGCAATTGTACAAAAATCCTACTTACAAAAATCATTTACAAAAAAGAAATAATCGCCAAACAATAATGCTTGGATTTAGTGACGGTACAAAAGATGGCGGCTACTTGATGGCGAATTGGGGAATTTACAGAGCGAAGGAAGAATTGACTCGTTTGTCGAAAAAATACAATATTGATGTGGCTTTTTTTGATGGTCGCGGTGGACCTCCGGCGCGAGGTGGTGGAAAAACGCATAAATTTTACGCATCGCTCGGTAAAAATATTTCGGGAAAAGAAATTCAACTTACCGTGCAAGGGCAAACGGTGAGTTCTAATTTTGGCACCATTGATTCTGCGCAATTTAATATTGAACAATTAATTCATGCGGGAATTTCTAATCAAATTTTTTCCGAAAAATTAACTGCGTTAGAAAAAAATGAAAAAATATTATTGCAAGAATTATCTGATATTAGTTTTTCATCTTACAGTGAATTAAAAAATCATCCATATTTTCTTGAATACTTATATCAGGCAAGTCCTTTGCGTTTTTATAGCGATACAAATATTGGAAGCAGACCTGTAAAACGAGGAGGAACTTCCAGAATGTCGCTAAAAAATTTGCGCGCTATTCCATTTGTTGGTTCGTGGAGTCAGTTGAAACAAAATGTTACTGGTTATTATGGCGTTGGTACTGCGTTACAAAAAATGGAGCAGGCAGGAAAATTAAATGAAGTAAAAAAATTGTACAAAGAATCTTTGTTTTTCAAAACACTTTTGGATAATTGCGAAATGGCAATGCAGAAAACTTTTTTTCCACTTACTGCGCATCTTGCCAATCACGAAAAATACGGTGAAGTGTGGTTAATGATTTTTAAAGAGTATGAATTAACTAAACAATACTTATTGCGAATTGCAGAAAAAACAGAATTGATGGCCGATTACCCAGTTGAGCAACTTTCTATTCAAATGCGAGAAAAAATTGTATTGCCATTACTGACGATGCAACAATATGCTATTAGTCGTGTAAGAGAAATGGAAGAAGCACTGACTCAGCCGCCGATAAAAAATACTTTGGAAAAATTAGCGATGCGTTGTTCCTTTGGAATTATAAATGCCGGAAGAAATTCTGCGTAATAAAAAATATTATTCACAAATTTAATTTGGTAAAAATTGTAAATGCTAAAAAAATGGAAACAGAAATCAACTTCCACTCGACTAAAAAATAATTGGTGGAGTTATAAAATTGATTTGTACGAAATTCCAAAAAGACATAATGGAGAATATCATTATGTCTTTACAAATGGATCAAGTATGGTTGTGCCTATTTTAAAAAATGGAAAAATAATTTTGGTCGAGCAATTCAGATATTTAAATCAGAAAAATAGTTTAGAATTTCCTTGTGGCGGAGTGAAGGAAAAATCGAATAATCTTAAAACTGCAATTGATGAATTAAAAGAAGAAACTGGCTACACATCTAAAAGCATTGATTTGATAGCCGAATTTAATCCTTTCAACGGAGTAACGAGCGAAGTTTGTAAAATATTTTTAGCATCTGATTTGAAAAAAGGGAAATCGAAACCAGATAAAACTGAAGAATTTATTATTCACGAATTTTACCCGAAAGAAATTGACGATTTAATTTCTGAAGGAAAAATTTGGGATGGAATGACTCTTGCAACTTGGACGCTTGCAAAAAAATATATTTTATGAAAATAATAATCTCATTTTTATTTTTCTTTTCAGTTTTACTTGCTCAACCAAAACAAGTTAGCGTTGGCGCTGATGTTTTGCTTTCATCAAAACTTGAATTGATTGATGGAAAAAATATTGCTGTTGTAACAAATCATTCTGCAATTTTAAACTCTGGCGAACATTTAATTGATGCGCTCGTAAATATTCCAACAATAAAAATAGTTGCTCTTTTTGGTCCCGAGCATGGAATTCGCGGGAACGCTTCTGCTGGCGAACATGTAATAAATTCAATTGATGAAATAACTGGAGTGCCAATATTTTCTTTGTACGGAGAGACAAAAAAACCAACAAAAGAAATGTTGACGAATGTTGAAATATTGATTTTTGATATGCAAGATGTCGGTGCGCGATATTATACTTATTTGAGCACAATGATTTTGACAATGGAAGCAGCGGCTGAAAATAAAATTCCAATTATTATTTTAGATAGACCAAATCCGATTCGCGGAACAAAAATTGATGGACCAATCAGATTGGATTCGCTAAAATCATTTGTTGCATGGCTTGCAGTTCCAATAATTCATGGAATGACATTTGGTGAAATCGCAAAAATGGCAAACGAAAAAAATTGGCTTGCAAATGGATTGAAAGCTGATTTAAAAATTATCGAAATTGAAGGATGGCGTCGCGCTCTTTGGTTTGATGAAATGAACTTAAAATGGACTGCTCCATCGCCAAATATTAAAACTTTAAATAGTGCAATAATTTATCCCGGAACTTGTTTGATGGAGGGAACGAATATTTCCGAGGGACGAGGCACTGAAAATCCTTTTGAAATAATTGGCGCGCCGTGGCTTGACTCAAAAAAACTTATTTCAGATTTATATCAATCAAATCTTTTGGGAGTAAAATTTAAGGAGATGAATTTCACCCCGCAATCTATAGCAAATATTGCGCCAAATCCGAAATATAAAAATGAAATTTGTAGTGGAATTTTTATTGAGGTTACAAACAGAAATATTTTTGAACCGATTAAAACCGAAATCGCAATTTTAATATCGATTTATAAAAATCATCCCGATAAATTTGAGTTTAAAGAAAAAGGATTTGATAGATTAGCTGGAACCCCAATAATTAGACAGGAGATTTTGAAGGGAAAAAATTTAACACAAATTTGTTTGCGCTGGAAGAGCGAAGTTGATAAATTTGCAAAAGAAAGAAAAAAATATTTAATCTATAATGACTAAAATAAAAACAATCGCGCTAATTGCTCACGATGAAAAAAAAGCTGACATCGTTGCTTTTGCAAATGATTTTAAAAATGTTTTGAAAAAATTTAATCTTTACGCAACTGGTACGACTGGTAAATTGTTAAGTGAAAAAGTTGGATTAAATGTGAAGCGATTACTTTCTGGTCCAATAGGTGGAGATGCGCAAATCGCATCAATGGTTGCTACAAAAAAAATTGACGCTGTAATTTTTATAATCGATCCTTTAACTGCTCATCCGCATGATACCGATATAAATACATTGATGAGAGTTTGTAATGTTCACAATGTACCAATTGCAATTAACATCGCAACTGCAATTCATCTTTTATCTTCAAAAAAGATTTAAATATTTTATTTGCTAATTAATATTTTTATTTGGTCACTCTTCGACGGGCTCAGAGTGACTTTTTTAAATATATTGTCATGCTGAGTTTATCGAAGCATGACTTTGAATTATCGATTGTAAAAATTATTCTCGATTTACTTTATCAATTGAAAATGCAGAAATGCAAATGCTCCAATATTCTGCAGATTCATCAAATGGATTTGAATATTTTACTCGCGCTCCTTTTTTAATAAGTAGCGATTCACCTTTTGATAAAATTATTTCTTCATCATCAACAATTATTTTTTTCTTTCCACTAATCATAATTGTAATTTCATCAAACTCAGGATTTTGAAATGGTTCACTCCAATTTGGTGGAGCAATCATGTGCGCGATGCTGTAATTATTTTCTCCGTTTGAGGCAATGCCGAAATGTTCTTCAATTAATTTTCCATCAATAGTTGGTACGATAAAAGGAGAGGATTGCTTAAAATAATTTTTCATTGTTTCAGTTAAATCTTTTTCAACGCCATTTTCAAATCTTTAATTATATCATCAACATCTTCAATTCCAACGGAAAGACGCACTAATCCATCGGTTATGCCATAAGAATCGCGAACATTTTTTGGAAAACTTGCATGCGTCATTGTTGCAGGATGAGAAACTAAAGTTTCAACGCCACCCAAACTTTCAGCGAAAGAGCAAAGTTGCAAACTTTTTAAAAATATTTTTGCCTTTGACAAACTTCCCAAATCAAACGAAATCATTCCGCCGAAATCTCTCATCTGTTTTTTTGCAAGTTCGTGTTGCGGATGAGATTTTAATCCGGGATAATTTATTTTTTTAATTTTATTTTGTCGCGAAAGCCAATCGGCAATCGTTCGCGCGTTTAAACAATGTTGCTTCATTCTAACTGGTAAAGTTTTAATTCCGCGCAAACAAAGCCACGCATCCATCGGTCCTAAAATTCCACCAATTGATTTTTGGAAAAATCTGAGTCGCTCAATCACATCTTTTCTTTTTGTAATTACAACTCCGCCGAGCATATCGCTATGGCCATTTAAATATTTTGTTAAACTGTGCATGACAATATCAATTCCAAAATCAAGTGGGTTTTGTAAATATGGTGATGCAAAAGTATTATCAACAACCGAAATTAATTTATGTTTTTTTGCAAACTGTGCAACTTTTTTTAAATCGGTTAATTGAATTGTCGGATTGGTTGGCGTTTCAATAAAAATCATTTTTGTATTTGATTGAAGTGCGCTATGTATATTTTCAAAATTTGTTGTATCGATGCTGGAAAATTTTAATCCAAAATCTTCATAAATAAATTTTGCAATTCGATATGTTCCGCCATAAACACTATTTGTCAAAATAAAATGATCGCCTGGCGCGAGTAAGTGCATAATTGAATCAGTTGCCGCCATGCCAGAGGCGAAAGCCATTGCTTCGGTTCCATTTTCGAGTGCGGCAAGATTATTTTCTAAAACTGTACGAGTTGGATTTGAAACGCGTCCATATTCGTATCCTTTATTTTTCCCAATATCTTCCTGAACATAAGTTGATGTAAAATATGTTGGAGTCATAATTGCGCCAGTTGATGGATCCGGAGTGATGCCGGCGTGAATTGCTTTAGTTGAAAATTTCATTCGTGCTCCTATTTTGTGAGATATTCTAAAACATCAAAACGAGTAACAATACCAACGATTTTATTGCCATCGGTAACTAAAACAGCGTGATTTTTTTTCGCCATTTGTTCGATTGCCAAAGTTAATTCATCTTGTAAATGAAGTTGCGGAAGAGGTGGTTCGAGTAATTTATTTATTGGCTCATCAAAAGTTGTGATGTTTTCTAAAACAGATGAAAGTAAATTTCCTTCGCTCACAACTCCGAGATTTTTTTCATTTTCAAAAACAGGAAGTTGGGAGATATTAAATTTTGTAATTAAGTCGAGTGTCTGTTTTACAGTATCGCTTGGTGATGCAAACACAACTTGTGGCATCTGTTTTGATTTTGATTCAATAATATATTTTAGCGTAATTCTTTCTGGCGCGAGGAAACCATTCTCTTTCATCCAATCGTCATTATAAATTTTGCTGACATATTTATCGCCACCATCTGGCAAAAGTACAACTACGATTGCGTCCTCCGGTAAAGTTGCACAATATTTTAATGCACCAGCCATTGCGGTTCCAGCCGAGCCACCAGAAAAAATTCCTTCTTCACGCGTAAGTCGTCGCGCCATAATAAAAGATTCTTTGTCATCAGCCTGCACGCAATCATCGATATAATTAAAATCTAAATTATCGGGAATAAAGTCTTGACCAATTCCTTCAACTTTGTAAGTTTTAGTTATGTGTGGCATAACTTTAGTTTGGAAATATTCCATCAAACCCGAACCAACAGGATCAACACCAATTACTTTTATGTTTGGATTTTTTTCTTTCAAAAATTTTGCGACACCGGTGATTGTTCCGCCAGTTCCCATTCCGCAAATAAAATAATCTATTTGTCCGCCAGTTTGTTCCCAAATTTCTGGACCAGTAGTTTTGTAATGCGACTCGTAATTTTTTGGATTGTAATATTGATTTGCGAGAATTGAATTTGGAATTTCTTTAGAAAGTTTTTCCGCAACCGATGTGTAACTTTCTGGTGATTCGTGCGGAACAGCAGTTGGAGTTACAATTACTTCGGAGCCGAATGCACGAAGGAAACGAATTTTTTCCATCGACATTTTATCGGGCAAAGTGAAAATAGTTTTGTATCCTTTAATTGCCGCGGCGATTGCAAGCCCAAGTCCGGTATTTCCACTTGTTGCTTCTATAATAGTACCGCCCGGTTTTAATTTTCCGCAACGCTCAGCATCCTCAATAATTGCAACGCCAATTCTATCTTTTACACTTCCGCCGGGATTAAAAAATTCTATCTTTGCAAAAATTTTTGGTTTCAATCCTGCATTGATACGATTAATTTTTACAAGCGGTGTGTTGCCGATTGTTCCGAGAATATTTTCGTAATATTTTATTTTTGAAATATCTTTTATCATTTTATTTATTTTCCATATTTTTTAAAATTATACTTGCCGCGTAACCAGCGCCGAAACCATTATTTATATTTACAACCGTTACACCAGCCGCGCAAGAGTTTAACATTGTCAAAAGGGGAGCAAGTCCGCTAAAATTTGCACCGTAGCCAGTTGAAGTTGGCACAGCGATGATTGGAACTTTTACAAGTCCGCCGACAACACTTGGAAGCGCGCCATCCATTCCTGCTAAAACAATTATTACACTCGCTTTTTGAATTTCATCAAAGTGAGAAAGCAATCGATGAATTCCTGCAACACCGACATCAAAAAGTGATTTAACATTTTGTCCCATCATTTTTGTTGTGATGAATGCCTCTTCAGCAATTGGAATATCGGCAGTGCCAGCAGAAATAATTAAAATAAATTTTTTTGATTTTTTTATTGTTGGCTCGTTGACAGTAATTACTTTTGAAGAATTATAATATTTTGCTCTCGGAATTATTTTTTTGACTGCCGCAAAATGTTCTTTTGATGCGTGTGTGGCGAAAACTAATTTGTTGTTTGCAAATATTTTTTTTGCGATTTGAGCGGTTTGAGTTGGAGTTTTTCCTTCGCAATAAATTACTTCGGGAAAGCCAGTTCGTAGTTCGCGATGATTATCGAGATGGGCAAAATTGAGAGATTCAAAAGGTAACTTTGTAAGTAGTTCGGTAGTTTTACTTAAGTTTATTTTTCCATCTTTAAATTGATTTAATATTTTTTGTAGGTGTTCGATTTTCATTCTATAAAATATATCTACTATTAGGTCAATTTTCAATTATCATTAAACAATTAACAGATGAAAAAAAATAGCCACCAAGTCACCAAGACACGAATTTGACACTAATAAAATAAATATATTTATTTGTGGATTCCCGATAACAACATTCGGGAATGACATACTTGTTTATTTAGTCATCCTTCAACAAGTTCAGGATGACAGTCACTCTGAGCCTGTCCAAGAGTGGCGCGTTGGGATTGTTTATTGTTAATTGTTAATTGTTAATTGTTAAATGTTAATTGAAAAATGCTTGAATTTAGAATCACTTTTTGGTAATTTTAGAAAAATCGAAGAAGATAATGCAAAATATAAGTTCACTTTTAATCGGATATTTATTTGGCTCTTTGCCAACAGCGTTTCTCGTAATGAAATATCTTTACAAATTGGATATTAGAAAAGTAGGAAGTGGAAATGTTGGCGGAAGAAATTCATACGAAGTTTCGGGAAAATTATCAGTTGGAATTTTTGTTGGTATCGTTGATTCGCTAAAAGGTGTTGCCGCAATTTTATTTATCCAAAATTATTTTAACGATGTAAACGCAATTGGCTTTGCATTTGTTGGCGCAGTTGCTGGACATTGTTACTCAATTTGGATTGGCTTTAAAGGTGGGCGCGGACTTGGAACTGCGGCTGGTGGATTGTTAATTTTAATGTGGCCACTAATTATTTTTTGGTTAGTTGGTTATGCATTAGTTGGAAAATTTACGAAGAGCGTTCACATCTCAATTGTCGGCGCAGTTTTATTATCGATACTTTTTGTAATTATTTTTAACAATTATAATCTTTTAGAAAAAAATAGTTACTTAATTTCCTCATCACTAATTGAAATGCAAAATTATTTTTTAGGAGTTGCATTGGTAATTATTGCAACTTGCATCAAACCAATTAAAGAATTTTTAGAAGGTAAAAGTGAAGAATAAAATTATTTTCTTTTTTCTTTTTTTAAACTTTAGTTTTGCACAAACTAAGCAGGATGAAATTTCCAAATCGCGAAAAAATGCTGTAACGCAAAGTGTTGAAATAATTAGTCCGACTGTTGTTGGGATAAATGTAATTGAAGTTCGTGAATATCGAGATCCGCTCAGCGATTTTTTTGGTAACGATCCTTTTTTTCAAAATTATTTTGGAAATCGTCGTTACAAACAAGAAGTAAAAGGGCTTGGTTCGGGCGTAATTATTTCAAGCGATGGATATATAATTACAAACGACCATGTTGCCGGAAATGCGAAAACCATTACAGTAACTTTAACAAGTGGTGAAAAATTAAATGCTGAATTAATTGGTAGCGACCAAATTTCTGATATTTCACTTTTAAAAATTTCTGGTAAAAATTTCCCTTTTGCTAAAATGGGAAACTCCGATGATATTGTTATTGGCGAATGGGTTGTTGCTTTCGGAAATCCATTCGGACTTTTTGAAAATATTCATCAACCAATTGTTACAGTTGGAGTGGTGAGCGCAAAGGGAATGAATTTTTCTTCGAGAGAAAGAAATTATCGGGGACTAATTCAAACTGATGCAGTGATAAATTCCGGCAATAGTGGCGGACCACTTGTAAATAGTGACGGAGAAATAATCGGAATCAATACTTTAATTTATACAGCTGGAGTTAGTAATGCGTACATCGGTTATGGATTTGCAATTCCAGTAAACAAAGTAAAAAAAATTGTTGATGGATTAAAAATGCGTGGAATGATTGAAAGAAATTTTTGGACTGGACTTGAAGTTCATAATGTTGACGAACGAATTGCAAAATATTTTGGATTGGAAAAAGCAGGAGGGACGATTGTTAGCGATGTCCAAAAAGGAAGTCCATCGGAAAAAGCTGGAATAAAAATCAGCGATATAATTTTAGAAGTCAACGGAGAAAATATTTTAACAGATGAAAATTTGCTCTCACTATTAAATGATGCAAACCCCGGCGATAAATGGAAAATGAAAATTTTTCGCGATAAAAAAATAATTGAAATAATTTTAACAATACAAAGACACGAAATATGATTACACGATATACACGCCCAGAAATGGGAAAAATTTGGTCAGATGAAAACAGATTTAAAATTTGGCTTGAGATTGAAATTCTTGCTTGCGAGGCGCGCGCATCGCTTGGAGAAATACCAAAAAATATTCCGAACGAAATTCGCAAAAAAGCAAAATTTAACACCGAGCGAATTAACGAAATTGAAATTGAAGTTAAGCACGATGTGATTGCATTTTTAACAAATGTCTCGGAAAGCCTCGGCGCTGAATCGCGTTATATTCATTACGGAATGACATCGAGCGATGTTTTGGATACTTCGCTTTCGGTTCAAATGTTGCAATCTTCAAATTTACTTTTAAAAGATTTAAACAGATTGAAAAATATTTTATCCAATCGTGCGAAAGAATTTAAAAATACAGTTATGATTGGAAGAACGCACGGAGTTCACGCGGAGCCAACAACTTTTGGATTGAAACTTGCACTTTGGTTTGATGAAACTCGTCGCAATTTAAAACGATTGCAACAGTCGCGCGAGATGATTGCAGTTGGAAAAATTTCTGGTGCCGTTGGAACTTTTGAACATCTTTCCCCGAAAGTTGAAGAATATGTTTGTGAAAAATTAAATTTAAAATCTGCACCAGTTTCAACTCAAATTATTCAGCGAGATAGACACGCAGATTTTCTTTCCACTTTGGCAATCATCGGTTCATCGCTCGAAAAATTTGCAACTGAAATTCGTCATCTTCAAAAAACTGAAGTTCTCGAAGCAGAAGAATATTTTTCAAAAGGTCAAAAAGGTTCCTCTGCAATGCCACATAAAAGAAATCCGATTACTTGCGAAAGGATTGCAGGATTGGCAAGAGTTCTTCGCGCTAACGCAATGGCATCGATGGAAAATATTTCTCTTTGGCACGAACGCGATATCACTCACTCATCAGTTGAAAGAATTATTATTCCCGATAGTTGCATTTTGTTAAATTATATGTTGCACCTCGCAAATGATTTGCTTGAAAATTTAATTGTTTATCCAGAAAATATGAAAAAGAATTTGAATACAACTTTAGGTTTGGTTTATTCCCAAAAAGTTTTGCTGGCTTTAACTCTTAAAGGATTGGCGAGAGAAGAATCGTATAAAATTGTACAAACAAGCGCGATGAAATGTTGGAACTCAAAAATTGATTTTAGAAAACTTTTGGAACAAGATAAAAAAATAAAAAAAATATTTACCAAAAAAGAATTAGATGCAATTTTTAATCCAAAAAATAGTTTGAAACAAGTTGATTATATTTTTAAAAGAGTAAATTTAAATTAAAAGGAAAATTATGTCGCAAATATTTAAAAATTTTATAGATGGAAAATGGGTTGATGCGAAATCTGGTCAAACTTTTGAAAATAGGAATCCTGCGAATTGGGACGATATTATTGGTGTTTTTCCAAAATCGGGAAAAGAAGAAGTTGACGAAGCGGTAAAAGCGGCGCGAATTGCTTTTGAAAAATGGCGAAAAGTTCCTGCGCCAAAGCGAGGAGACATTTTGCGAAAAGTTGGCGACTTGATGGAAAAAAGAAAAGAGGAACTTGCACGAGAAATGACACGAGAGATGGGGAAAGTTTTAGCCGAAACTCGTGGCGATGTGCAAGAGGGAATTGACACTGCTTATTACGCCGCAACCGAAGGAAGAAGATTATTTGGAAATACTGTGCCGAGCGAATTGCAAAATAAATTTGCAATGGCGCTTCGTGTTCCGATTGGAGTTGCGGGAATAATTACTCCGTGGAATTTTCCGATGGCAATCCCAACTTGGAAAATTTTTCCAGCGATACTTTCTGGCAACACAGTAGTTTTTAAACCAGCAACCGACACACCAAAAACTGCAACTACACTTGTGGAAATTTTAATGGAAGCAGGTGTGCCCGAAGGAGTTGTAAATATAATTCATGGTGGTGGTTCAGTTGTTGGAAATGCAATTACAACTCACCCCGATGTTGATTTAATTTCTTTCACCGGTTCAACAAATGTTGGAAAACAAATTCAGCGAGACTCCACTGAAAATTTAAAAAGAGTTTCGCTTGAGCTCGGCGGAAAAAATGCGCAAATAGTTTTAGAAGATGCAGATTTAGATTTAGCATTGGATGGAGTTCTTTGGGGAGCGTTTGGAACAACTGGTCAACGATGCACAGCAACGAGTCGTTTAATTTTAGATGAAAAAATTTACGATAAATTTTTGGAAATGTTAGTCAAACGAACAAAATCTTTACGACTTGGTGATGGATTAAAAAATGATTCGCAAGTTGGTCCTTGCGTAAATGAATCGCAAAGAAAAAGTGTGAATGATTATGTTGAAATCGGAAAAACGGACGGCGCAACACTTTTGCTCGGTGGAAAAAATGCAACCGATGGAGATTTATCAAAAGGATGGTTTTACGAGCCGACAATTTTTACAGATGTAACTCCAGAAATGCGAATTGCGAAAGAGGAAATTTTTGGTCCGGTTTTATCAGTCATCAAATCAAAAAATATTGAGGAAAGCATAAAAATTTTAAATAATACAATTTACGGACTTTCGTCGTCGGTTTATACGAAGGATATCAACAAAGCGTTTTTAGCAATTCGTGATATTCAGGCTGGAATTACTTATATTAATGCACCAACAATCGGCGCTGAAGCGCATCTTCCTTTTGGCGGAGTTAAGCAAACTGGTAACGGGCATCGCGAAGGTGGTTGGACGGTTTACGATTTTTACACAGAATGGAAAGCAGTTTATGTTGATTACAGCGGACATTTACAACGAGCACAAATTGATAATTATTAAATGAAAATATTTAATCTAAAATTTTTAACTTCGCTTTTCGAGCATCAGGAATTCTTTTAATGCGCGAGATTAATTTAATTAAAAATAAATTATTTCATTCACGCAATTGGAGAATCAATTATGAAAACGCAAAAAATATATACCGCAAAAAATGTAAAACCTGCTAAAGTCCACAAAACTCTGTCGCGCCATATTTTGGCAGATGGATACGATTTAGTTTTAGATTTAGAAAAATCACAAGGAAATTATTTATACGATTCGAAATCAAAAAGATATTTAATAGACTTCTTTTCTTTTTTTGCTTCTGGCGCAATCGGGATGAATCACCCCGCAATAAAAGAAAAATCTTTTCAGAAAAAATTATTACGCGCATCTTTGCACAAACCAACAAACTCGGATATTTACACAGAAGAGCTTGCAACATTTGTAGAAACTTTTTCAAAAATTGTTCAGCCAAAATATTTGCCATATTCTTTTTTTGTTGAAGGTGGAGCGCTTGCAGTTGAGAATGCGCTGAAAGTTGCTTTCGATTGGAAAGTTCAGAAAAATTTTAAACGAGGTTATAAGTTTGAGCACGGTACGCAGGTGATACATTTTAAAGAAGCATTTCACGGACGAAGTGGTTACACGATGTCGCTAACAAATACTGACTCAAAAAAAATAAAATATTTTCCAAAATTTAATTGGCCAAGAATTTTAAATCCGAAAATTACCTTTCCTTTAAACGATGAAAATCTTGCAAAAGTTATTGCACTTGAAAACGAAGCCATCAAACAAATCAAAAATGCTTTTCAATCTCAAAAAGATGAAATTGCCGCAATAATTATTGAGCCAGTTCAAAGTGAGGGAGGCGATAATCATTTCAGAAAAGAATTTTTGCAGAAACTACGCGAATTTGCTGATGAAAATGAAGCACTATTAATTTTTGACGAAGTGCAAACTGGAGTTGGAATGAGTGGAAAAATGTGGGCGCACGAATATTTTGTTAAACCAGATATTATTGCGTTTGGAAAAAAAACTCACACTTGCGGAATTTCGGTTGGAAAGAGAGTTGATGAAATCGAAACTAATGTTATGAAAATTAAAAGTAGACTGAATTCTACTTTTGGTGGAAGTTTAACTGACATGGTTCGATTTACAAAAATTATGGAAGTAATTAAAAATGAAAATTTAGTTGAGAATGCAAAAATTCATGGAAAATATTTACTCACAAAAATTTATCAGATTCAAAATGATTTTCCAAATTTATTTTCGAATGCACGAGGATTGGGTTTGTTGTGTGCTGTTGATTTGCAAAATTCCGACACAAGAGATAAATTTGTAAAAAGTTCTTTCCAAAAAGGTGTTTTCCTTTTGGGAAGTGGAGATAAAACTGTTCGCTTTCGTCCTCAATTAATTTTAGATAAAAAAACTATTGATGAAGGATTTGAAATTTTAAAGAAAGTTGCAAAAACATTTTAATGGAAACTATTTTAACACAAAATAAAAATCCTTTGAAACTTGATGACAAGTTGGTTGCAAAAATGCTTGTAAAATTTTTGCGACACGAAATACATCACTCTGGATTTTCAAAAGCAATAGTTGGAATTTCTGGTGGAATTGATTCTGCTGTCGTTGCGTATTTGGCAGTCGAAGCGCTTGGCGCAAAAAATGTTTTAGGATTAATGTTGCCTTATCAGACAAGTAGCAAATCAAGTTTAACAGATGCCGAAAAAATATTTTCTGCTTTAAAAATTAAAAGCGAAAAAATAGAAATTACTAAAATAGTTGAGCCTCTTTTTAAAAATCAAAAAATAAGTGATAATCTTCGTCGTGGAAATATTATGGCTCGCGCAAGAATGATTATTTTATACGACGCTTCGCAAAAGGAAAACGCCCTCGTAATTGGTACCTCAAATAAAACCGAGATTTTGCTTGGTTATGGTACACAATTTGGCGATTTGGCTTCGGCTTTAAATCCGATTGGAGATTTGTACAAAACGCAAATTATTAGTTTGGCAAAATATTTAGGAATTCCGAAAAATATAATTTCAAAAAAACCAAGCGCCGATTTATTTGTCGGGCAAACAGATGAAACTGATTTTGGTTTTACTTATGATGAAGTTGACAGATTGCTTTATTATTTAGTTGATGAAAGAATGAATCAAAATGAATTGATTGAAAAAGGATTTGATAAAAAATTTATTTCAAAAGTAAAAAAGATGATTCAAAAAAATCAATTCAAACGAAGACCACCAGTGATTGCAAAAATTTCAAACAGAACTGTTAATATTGATTTTCGTTATCCTCGCGATTGGGGAATTTGATGAATAGATTTGTTTTACCAGAAACTGAATTGCAAAAAATAGAAAATGCAATTTATATTGTTCCAACTCCAATTGGTAATTTAAAAGATATTACACTTCGTGCGCTAGAAGTTTTAGCAAATGTAAATTTAATTGCTGCAGAAGATACTCGAACTACAAAAAATTTATTAAATCATTTTTCAATTCAAACCGCGTTGATTAGTTTTTATTCGCACAATCAAGAATTTAGAATTCCACATTTAATTGAAAAAATAAAAAGTGGAGAATCAATCGCACTTGTTTCGGATGCTGGCACTCCGGGAATTTCGGATCCTGCATTTGGTTTAATAAAAGAGGCGATTGAAAAAAATATAAAAATAATTCCACTTCCCGGCGCAACTGCATTTGTTCCGGCGCTCATCGCAAGTGGATTAGTAACTCGTTCATTTGTGTTTGAAGGATTTCTTCCACTTAAAAAAGGGAGAAAAACAAAATTTGATGAATTAAAAAATGAAACTCGAACAATTGTTTTGTACGAATCGCCACACAGAATTTTAAAAATTTTAAATGAGATTTTAGAAAATTTTGGTGAAAGACAAATATCAATTGGAAGAGAGCTTTCAAAAAAATTTGAAGAAATCATTAGAGGAAACACGAGTTTTCTCATAAATTATTTTTCAAACAAAGAGCCAAAGGGAGAATTTGTTTTAGTAATTGAAGGACTGCCAAAAAAATAGTTGTAATTCAGCCATTCTTAATCTATATTAGCACAAGTTTCAAATGAGTGCTAACAAAATTTTTCAAAAATCAAAAGGAGTTTAAAATGAAGATTCAACCAATTGCGGATAGAATTGTAATTAAAGCCGCAGAACCTGAAGAAGTTACAAAGGGCGGAATATTTTTGCCTGATACTGCAAAAGAAAAACCAGTTGTTGGAGAAGTTGTTGCGGTTGGAGCAGGAAGAATTACAGATGATGGAAAAAGAATTGCAATGGATGTAAAAGTTGGAGATAAAGTTCTTTACGGAAAATATTCCGGAACAGAAATTAATTTTGATGGAGTAGAATATTTAATCATGCGCGAAAGCGATTTGTTCGGAATAATTAATTAAAAATTAAAGGAAAAATAAAATGAGTTCAAAAATTATAAATTATGATGTTGAGGCACGCTCAGCATTAAAAAGAGGTGTAGACCAACTTGCTAATGCAGTTAAAGTTACACTTGGTCCAAAAGGAAGAAATGTTGTAATCGATAAAAAATTTGGCGCACCAACTGTTACAAAAGATGGTGTAACTGTTGCAAAAGAAATTGAATTAGAAAACCCAGTTGAAAATATGGGAGCACAAATGGTTCGCGAAGTTGCATCAAAAACTTCTGATAACGCTGGAGATGGAACTACAACTGCAACCGTTCTTGCGCAAGCAATTGTTCGTGAAGGTTTTAAAAATGTTACTGCTGGTGCAAACCCAATGGATTTGAAAAGAGGAATTGATGCCGCAGTTACAAAATTAGTTGAAGGATTAAAAAAACTTTCGCAACCTGTTAAAGGAAAAAAAGAAATTGCACAAGTTGGTACAATTTCCGCAAACAACGATACAACAATCGGAAATTTAATTGCTGATGCAATGGAAAAAGTTGGTAAAGATGGCGTCATCACAGTTGAAGAAGCAAAAGGAACTGAAACAGTAATGGAAGTTGTCGAAGGAATGCAATTCGATCGTGGATACCTTTCGCCATATTTTGTAACTGATGCAGATTCGATGGAAGCAATTTTAGAAAATCCACTAATTTTAATTTACGAGAAAAAAATTAGCGCGATGAAAGATTTACTTCCAATTTTGGAAAAAGTCGCACAAGGTGGTCGTACACTTTTAATTATTTCTGAAGAAGTTGAAGGCGAAGCGCTTGCAACTTTAGTCGTAAATAAAATTCGTGGCACTTTAAAAATCTGCGCAGTAAAAGCTCCCGGTTTTGGTGATCGCCGAAAAGCAATGCTTGAGGATATCGCAGTTTTAACTGGCGGACAAGTTATCGCAGAAGAAAAAGGTTTCAAACTTGAAAATGCAACACTTGCATATTTGGGAACTGCAGATAAAGTTGTCGTTGATAAAGATAATTCAACAATCATAAAAGGTGCTGGAAAATCTGAAGATATTAAAAAACGCATCAACGAAATCAGAGCACAAATTGATAAAACAACATCGGATTATGATAAAGAAAAACTTCAAGAAAGACTTGCAAAACTTTCAGGTGGAGTTGCAGTTTTGAAAATCGGTGCATCGACTGAAGTTGAAATGAAAGAAAAGAAAGCACGCGTTGAAGATGCACTTCACGCAACACGCGCCGCAGTTGAGGAAGGAATTGTTCCTGGCGGTGGAGTTGCTTATTTGCGAGTTGTTTCATCTTTGAATGAATTAAAGCTTACAAATGTCGATCAAAAAACTGGTGTTGAAATTATTCGAAAAGCAGTTGAAGAACCTCTTCGACAAATTGTTGCGAATGCTGGACTTGAAGGTTCGGTAATTCTTAACAAAGTTAAAGAAGGAAAAGATGATTTCGGTTACAATGCCTTGACAGATGTTTACGAAAATTTAATTAATGCTGGTGTAATTGATCCAACAAAAGTTACACGCATTGCGCTTGAGAATGCCGCAAGTGTCGCATCTTTAATTTTAACAACAGAAGCTACAATTGTTGAAAAACCAAAAGAAGATAAATTCCCACCAATGCCTTCAGGCGGCGGAATGGGTGACATGTATTAATAGTTGTAAAAAGTAAAATATAATCCCTCAATCGAATTTATTTTTGGTTGAGGGATTTTTTTTATAAATTATTAATTTGAAATCCCCTCTCCTTTTTTTAAGGAGAGGGGAAGGGGTGAGGTCTTAAACAAAATAAGTCATTTACTTTCTTTCCAAGAAAGAAAGTAACAAAGAAATCTTTTCGAAATCGTAACGCACGAATCAATCCCCGACGCACTCGCCCGCCAAAGGCGGGCAAGCCTAATTTCTCTGCAATCCTCTTTGAAGAAATTATAAATATATTTTAATTGCAGAGAAATTAAATACGCTTCGATTGATTCTACCCAATTCGCTCATCCGCTCACCGAGTCGAGTCTGCGACCGACGATTTCGATTTCCACCGCACAAAAAAAAAATGTCATTCCTTTTTAAGGAGAAAGAATTTGGTTAGGTTAAAGATTTTCCAAATCTCAAAGATTTGGAAAATCTGCTTTTCGTCACGCTTCGATGAATTGCCCCAGACTTTAGTCTGGGGATAAAGCACAAAACCCACACTCGGACTTTAGTCCAAAATAATGCGAAGAGAATTTTTATTTTCCACTGCAAAAATAAAAAAATTGATATTGATGAAGTAAAAGAGAAATCAAAAAAGCATTAAATCTTTTTTAAAAAATTAAAAATAATTTTATTAAAAATTTCGCTTTGTTCGATGTTGCAGAGATGACTTGATTTTGGAATTATATTCATCTCTGAATTTTTTATTTTTGAATTTAGATTTTCTGAACAGGAGATTGGAGTTAATTTATCTTCCTCTCCAACAATTATACAAGTTGGCACTTTTATATTTTGCAAAAATTCTGTTGAATCAATTCTTTCTGAAAGCGCTTTGAGCGCGCCAATCACAGAATCAGAATCGTTTTGCAAAATCATCTCTTTGATTTCCTTTACATCTTCCGAATTTGCAGAAGAAGTAAAAAGATTATTTACAAAACTATTCGCAAAATCATTCAATCCATTTGAGCGGATTTTTTCAATTGTAGATTTACGAAGAATTTTCCCCTCTTCGGAATCCGCTTCGCTTCGAGTGCTCGATAAAATCAAAGCAGAAATTTTATTTGGAAAATTTTCAATCAATCTGAAAGCAACATATCCGCCCATCGAAAGTCCGACAACAATTGCCTTTTCAATTTTCAGATAATCTAAAAGCGCGTTCACATCGTTCGCAAATAAATCCATTGAGTAATTGTAATCGCATCGTGCGCTTACACCAAATCCTCGAAAATCCATTGCAATTACACGATAATTTGTTTGGAAAAATTTTGATTGCTTCATCCACATTTTATGATTTAGCGGAAAAGCATGAAGAAAAATTATTGCAGGTTTATCGGAATTTTGCGAATCGTAAAAATGGATTACAGAATTATTGATTTGTGCGAACATAAAAAATAAAGCCCTTCATTTTACTAAAGGGCTTTTAAAATTAATTTATAATTTATTTGCGTTCTGAAATTGAAACGACATCTCGTTTTGCGTGTCCAAGATAAATTTGTCTCGGGCGTGCAATTTTTTGTTCAGGATCGTTTTGGAATTCGTAATATTGTGCAAGCCATCCACTTGTTCGAGGAATTGCAAAAAGAACTGGGAAAAACTCTGGCGGAAAACCCATTGCCTGATAAATTAATCCAGAATAAAAATCAACATTAGGATAAAGTTTTCGTTTTACAAAATATTCATCTTCCAAAGCGATTCGTTCAAGCTCTAAAGCAATTTCAAGTTTCGGATTTTTTCCTGTAACTTCAAAAACTTTATCAGCAAGTTGTTTAATCACTCGTGCGCGAGGATCGTAATTTTTATAAACGCGATGTCCAAATCCCATTAATCGACCTTCACCTTTTTTTACACTCTCAATAAATTTTGGAACATTATTTACTGAGCCGATGAAATCGAGCATTCGAAGTACTTCTTCATTTGCGCCGCCATGAAGTGGACCGTAAAGTGCTGCGGCTGCTGCGGCAAGTGAAGAATAAACATCGGCGTGCGAACTGCCGACACTTCGCATTGCATTCGTGCTACAATTTTGTTCGTGGTCGATGTGTAAAATAAATAACATATCGAGCGCTTGCTCAAGAATTGGATCTGGTGTGTATCGTGGAGTTCCGATTTTAAACATCATACTTAAAAAATTTCCGACAAAGCTTAATTCGTTGTCAGGATAAATGTATGGCATTCCTTTTGTATGACGATAACAAAACGCTGCCACAGTTGGAACTTTTCCAATTAAGCGAGCAATTTGTTTTTTTTGAATTTCGCTATTTTTTAAATTTTTTGCTTCGGGATAAAAAGTTGATAACGCCGCAATCGTGCTTACAAACATTCCCATCGGATGTGCATCGTAACGAAATCCTTCCATTAATTTTTTTATGTTTTCGTGGATGAAAGTGTGATATTTAATTTCTTCTGTCCAAGAATTTAATTGTGGTTGTGATGGAAGTTCGCCATTTAAAAGTAAATATGATGCTTCAAGATATGTACATTTTTCAGCAAGTTGGGCGATTGGATAACCACGATGTTCCAAAATTCCTTTATCGCCATCAATAAAAGTAATTTTACTTTTGCACGAAGCGGTGTTCATAAAAGCTGGGTCGTAACCCATCAATCCAAAATCTTCATCTTTAACTTTTATTTGACGCAAATCTGCTGTGTGAATTGTTTCATTTTCGATTGGTATCTCGTAAACTTTACCAGTTCGGTTGTCGGTGATTGATAGTGTCTCTTTCATTTTATTGCTCCTAATTTATAAAGTGAGTTGTTCTAATTTAGTTAATTTTTCGCCAGACGATTTTTCAATCTCGGCGTGTAAGCTATTTCCTTTTGCATCCATTGTAACAATTGCAGGAAAATTTTTAACTCGCAAATGCCACATTGCTTCGGGTGTTCCAAATTCTAAAAAATTTACTCCATCAACTGCTTCGATGCACTTTGCATAATATTGTGCGGCGCCACCAATTGCATTTAAATAAACTGCGCCAAACTCTTTAAGTGCCGAAAGAGTTTTATTTCCCATTCCCCCTTTACCGATGACAGCACGAATTTTATTTTTTTTGATAATTTCAGATTGATACGGTTCTTCTCTGATGCTCGTTGTCGGTCCCGCGGCAGTAATCTTCCACGAGTCGCCATCTTTTAAAACTACAGGTCCGCAATGATAAATAATTTCTCCATTTAAATTTATCGGAGAATTATTTGTCATCAAATGAGAATGAATTGCATCACGCGCTGTAAAAATTTTTCCGCTAATCATAACTATGTCGCCAACATTTAAATTTCTAACAACTTCATCGGTGAGTGGTGTGTTTAAATATATTTCTTTTCCTGTAAGTTTGATTCCACTTTCAGTTGCCATTCTTTTAATTTCTTCATCGCCTTTGTAAAGCCATTTTTTTATTTCGCCCGATTTCGAATCAATTAAAATTCCTTGACGACGATATGCCCAACAATTATATGCAACACTCACAAAAAAACTTGCAGGCAAACGATTAAACGATGCAATCTTACATCCGATTAAAGTACTATTACCACCAAAACCCATTGTCCCAATTTGTAATGTGTTTGATTTTTCTAAAATATATTCTTCCAAATTTGCAAGTTCAGTATTTGTATTTGTGTCATCAAGATTTCGTAACAGTTGTTCTTTTGCAAAACTATATCCTGTAGTTCTATCTCCGCCAATTGCAACACCGACTGCACCGATTGAACATCCTTGACCTTGTGCTTGCCAAACTGCGTGAAGAATACATTTGCGAACACCATCTAAATTTCTTCCAGCTTTACCAAGATGTTCAATTTCAGATGGAAGAGAATATTGAATATTTTTATTTTCGCAACCGCCACCTTTTAAAATTAATTTTATTTCCACTTCATTTCTTTCCCATTGCTCGAAATGAAAAACCGGAGTTCCTTCGCCAAGATTATTTCCAGAATTTTTTCCAGTTAATGAATCGACAGAATTTGGACGAAGTTTTCCAAGTTTAGTTGCTTCAGAAATTGCATCGAGAATTATTTTTTTTAATTCAATTTGATTAAATCCGATTGGTGTGTGAATAAAAAAAGTTGGCATTCCAGTATCTTGACACATTGCACCTTCGTTGTCGGTAGCCATATCAATATTTATTGCAATTGTATTTAAAGCGATTGCGGCATTAGTTCCAACTTTTTCTCTTTCAATTGCTTTGCCAACAGCACGACGAACATCGGGAGGTAAATTTGTAGAAGTGTCGATAATTAATTTTAAGATGCTCTGTGCGAAGGATTCCATTAGATAACCAAAATTAGAACGATGAATAATATCTTACACAACAAACTTAATTGAAATTTGAACTATTAGCAATAAGAAAAATAAAAAATTATATTGACAAAATAATTTACAATTCAAACATGTCATGCTGATCTCGTCCACCAAGGTCGCAGACTCGACTCGGTGAGCGGATGTATCCGCAGAGGCGGATAAATCGAAGCATGTCATGCTGAGTGAGCGCCTTTGGCGCCATCACGCTTTTGGGCGTGACCTGTCGAAGCATGCCACTAAGACTCTAAGTCACAAAGTTGCACAAAGATTTTTTTATTCAAAATAAAAGTCCCTCTCCTTTTTTTAAGGAAAGGGAATCAAATGGTGACTTCGATACATTCACTCACCGAGTCTACAACTCTCCTTCGGTGAGCGAATTACTCAGTCACCGATAATTTTTGAAAAGACTCCGTAGGAGTCTGATATTGGTAGAAAAGAAATAAAGAATAAATTTAAAACCCCGTCGGGGTGATATATTATTTTAAAGTCTCCTTATTTTCTTACCTTGAAAGTAACAAAGAAATCCCGCATTAGGTCGCAGACTCGACTCGGTGAGCGGGAAATCCTTTTCGAAATCGTAACTGGCAATTAAACTTTCCAAGTCTCGAAGACTTGGAAAGTTTGTCACTCTTTGATTCTATTTAATTCGTTCATCCTCTCACCGAGTCTGCGACCGACGATTTCGATTTTCCATGCGCGATATTATTTTTAAAATGTCTGATAGAAAAGTGCTGTCATTCCCAAAATCTTTTATCGAGAATCTATTATTTATTTTGGATTTCCACTAACTACATGTGGGAATGACAAATTGGGTTTTGTTAGTTGTTTAATAAAAAATACTTCTTGACTTT